>OHUE01000333.1_pt1 | contig 28181 bp, 28 predicted proteins | sample 1579111 | NCBI WGS metagenome assembly OHUE01 (sample SAMEA3879524, study PRJEB24766) | human gut metagenome | biome: human-associated habitat; feature: feces | place: USA | collected 1985/1987 | reverse complement strand
AGCCAACCAAGCATACACAGCCTTTCACGGGGGAAAGGGGTTTGGGGATAGGGATAGAGTAATTGCTGTTTTTGATTAAATCCGCTTTACTAAAACAATCGCTTTACAACAGCTGTAATTTACAACTGCTGACTTAACATTAAATTTATATAAAGATATAAAATATTCATTACGGGAACGACCCGTAAAAATAAGGGAGGAGCATTAGAAAATGACAGACCTTATAAAACCTATGGCGGAATTCTCCGTCGAAGGACCGCTTAAATCAATCAGCTTTGATATAGGAAGCTACAACGTAGTAATCAGCGAGAGCATCGTTGTACAGTGGATAGTAATGCTGGTACTCGGCATTGTATTCTTCATACTCGGCAGAAACCTCAAGGTGAGATCGACCTCACGCAGACAGATGGCGGCTGAGTATCTTGTAAACTTCTTCAACAATATGGTGCGTGACACCATGGGCGAAAAATACAGAAAATATACCCCCTATATAGGCGGACTTTTCTGCTTCTCGATTCTTTCGAGCCTTATGGGTCTTTTCGGCTTCAGATGTCCGACCTCGGACCTTTCCGTAATAGCCGCATGGGGCATCACGACATTCGTTCTGACGCTCAGGAACAAGCTGAAAACAGGCGGTATCAAGGGCTATCTCAAGGGCTTCATCGAGCCTATGCCTTTCATGCTCCCGTTCAATATAATCGGTGATATAGCAAACCCCGTTTCACAGACACTGCGTCACTTTGCAAATATCCTCGCAGGCTCTGTAATCGGAGGACTTATCTACTTCGCTTTAGGACAGGTCGCAAACGGCCTCGCATCTATCGGCGTACCCGCCGTATGCTCGCTGTACTTTGACTTGTTCTCGGCATTCATTCAGGCTTATATCTTCTGCACACTGACAATGGCTTACGTTTCAATGGCAGAATGCGGAGATGACTAAATTAATATGTATTCTATTGTAAAACCTCTATGATAACTAAAAATGGGGTCGCAGGGGCGAAACCCCCGTACAGGTCGTCAGCCATTTGTGTCACTGCGTCGTGCAGTGACTTTGTACGGCTGACTGCAAGCGTCCTTGCTTGGACTGGGCGGTAGCCCCAGCTAATAGCCCAAAGGGGTTTTCGGCAAGGATGCCGAAATAAGGACACACCAAGCTTTGCATGATGCAAAGCCATTAGAGTGTCCTAAAGGGGATAGGGATAGAAAATTTGCTCTATTTTTTATAAAAGCAGGATTTTCCACAAATTATAATTTTATATGTTTACCCCCACAGGAAACTGTGGTGTAATAAATAACAATAATCTACCGACAGGTAGAATAAAATGACGGAGGACTTTGATATGGAAAACTTATCACAGGCTATCGTACTGGGCGCATCTGCAATAGGTGCAGGTCTTGCTATGATCGCAGGTCTTGGCCCCGGTATCGGTGAAGGCTTCTGCGGCGGTAAGGCTGTTGAAGCAATCGGCAGACAGCCCGAGGCTTCGGGCGCAATCACGAGAACAATGATCATCGGTGACGCTCTTGCGGAAACCACAGGTCTTTACTCACTCGTTATCGCTCTGCTGCTGATGTTCGCAAACCCCTTCATCAGCCAGCTTTAATCTCTGGCAGACTACAACACGAAAGGATTGAAGTGAAATGACGGATATGCTGAGAATAGCCGAGGAAGCCGCCGAGCAGGCAAAGTTTTCTCTGGTCAGCATAGATCTTAACACTATAGTCTTCACTCTGATCAACACGCTCATCATCGTTCTGCTTTATTTCTTCTTTCTGCACAAGCCCGTCTGCAAGATTCTTGACGAGCGTGCAAAGACAGTAAACAAGGATATGGACGACGCACAGAAGGCGAAGGAAGAGGCCGCCGCAGTAAAGGCAGACTACGAGCATCGCCTTGAAACCTCAAAGGAAGAGGCTGCCCGCATTGTAGCCGACGCTACGAAGAAGGCGCAGGCAAGAGAGGACGAGATCATCTCTGCCGCTAATGAAGAAGCCGCTTCTATGAAACAGCGTGCGGAAGAATCTATCGAGCGTGAAAAGAAGCGTGCGGTAAACGAGATAAAGGAAGAAATTTCCGATATGGTAGTTATGGCGGCTTCAAAGGTTGCCGAGAAGGAGATAAACGCACAGGACAACGAGAAGATAATCGACTCGGTTCTGTCGCAGATAGGAAAGGAGAACTGAAATGGCTGCTGTTGACAAGACATACGGCGACGCATTGTTCTCTCTTGTTACCGAAGAGGATGAAAAGGCTCTGCCCGACATTCTCGGACAGCTTAAAGGCGTTTCGGAGGTATTTGCCGCCGAGCCGGACTTTATAAAGCTGCTGCGTACTCCTACAATCCCGATCGAAGAAAAGACGGCGCTTGTAAAAGAGGTCTTTGACGGAAAGGTGCATAAGTTTGTAGTGAACTTTCTGTGCATTCTTACCGAAAACGACAGGCTGCCCGACTTTGAGCGGATACTGGCATACTTCACAGAGCTGTATAACGAAAAGCTCGGTATAGCGGATGTTACTGTAACCTCTGCGATGCCTCTTTCGGATACGGCGGCTGAAAAGATCAGAGCAAAAATGGCTGAGATTACGGGTAAGACCGTTAATATGACGCTGAAAACCGATGATAAGCTCATCGGCGGCGTTGTTATCAGCTACGGCAATACGACTATCGACGGAAGCGTCAAGGCAAGGCTCGAACAGCTTAAGGCTGATATTGCCGGAACTATCGACTGACATAAAAATCGTCAGCCGGTAAAAAAATACGAAAGGAAGAACCTCCAATGGATTTACGCCCGGATGAAATAACAGGCATAATTAAATCCCGGATCAAGGACTACGGCTCAAAAATCCGTCTTGAAGATACAGGTACTGTTGTAACTGTAGGTGACGGTATTGTTCGTATACACGGACTTGAAAAGTGTATGATGAATGAGCTGCTGGAATTTGAGAACGGCGTTCGCTGCATGGCGCTCAACTTAGAGCAGGACTTTGTCGGTGCGGTTATGCTGGGCTCAGACGCCGAGATCAAAGAGGGCGATACAGTAAAGCGTACAGGCTCTGTCGTATCTGTACCCGTAGGTGAGGAACTGCTCGGACGAGTAGTAAACGCACTGGGACAGCCTATCGACGGCAAGGGCGCTATACTCGCAAAGGAAACACGCCCGATCGAGAAGATCGCACCAGGTATCATTACGAGAAAATCTGTTAACGTTCCGCTTCAGACAGGTATCAAGGCTATCGACTCCATGATACCGATAGGAAGAGGTCAGCGTGAGCTGATCATCGGTGACAGACAGACAGGTAAGACAGCCATTGCGATCGATACGATCATAAATCAGAAGAAAACAGACGTAATTTGTATATACGTTGCTATAGGTCAGAAGGCTTCTACGGTTGCAAACGTAGTTGAACAGCTCACCGCCGCAGGCGCTATGGACTACACAATAGTAGTTTCCGCTACCGCAAGTGAGCTTGCGCCCTTACAGTACATCGCTCCCTATTCGGGATGCACCATGGGTGAATACTTCATGGAAAAGGGCAAGGACGCACTCATAATATATGATGACCTGTCCAAGCACGCTGTGGCTTACAGAGCACTTTCTCTGCTCCTCAAGCGTCCGCCCGGACGTGAGGCTTACCCCGGCGACGTATTCTATCTTCATTCAAGACTGCTCGAAAGAGCCGCTAACTTAAACGAGAACTACGGCGGCGGTTCGCTCACCGCACTGCCTATAATCGAAACACAGGCAGGCGACGTTTCTGCATATATCCCGACCAACGTTATTTCGATAACCGACGGTCAGATATTCCTTGAAACAGAGCTGTTCCACTCAGGTGTAAGACCTGCGGTTAACCCCGGTATCTCGGTATCCCGTGTCGGCGGTAACGCTCAGATAAAGGCTATGAAGAAGGTATCCGGTACTCTGAAGCTCGAATATTCGCAGTTCAGAGAGCTGCAGAGCTTCTCGCAGTTCGGCTCGGATCTTGATAAGGATACAAAGGAGCGTCTTGCAAAGGGCGAGCGTATCGTTGAGATATTGAAGCAGGGACAGAACTCCCCTGTAGCTGTTGAAAATCAGGTCATAATCATCTATGCCGTAATCAACAACTATCTTAAGGACATTCCGCTTGAAAAGGTCGGCGACTTTGAGCGTGACCTGTACAAGCATATGGAAGAAGCTCACCCCGATATTACAGCAAGCATAAGAGAAGAAAAGGTACTCACTCCCGATAACGAAGAAAAGCTGAAGGCGGCTCTTAAGGATTTCTCGGAGAAGTACGTTTAAGACTAAGATATAAGATTTAAGCGAAAGGAAGAATAGTTATGAAAAAGGCATCACTTGTACTGAGCATCGTTGCTTTATGCATATCCGCACTCACCCTTGCGCTCACGGTTTTAGAGCTGTTCTATAAAAAGACGACTTATATCGACAGTGATAATATCCGATAAAGGAGGCTTTGCATGGCTTCGGGAAATATGAAGGACATCAAGCGCAGAGTAAAAAGCGTTGAGTCCACTATGCAGATAACGAAGGCTATGGAGCTTGTCGCTTCTTCCAAACTCAGAAAGGCAAAGCTCCGTGCCGAAGACGCACGTCCGTTCTTTGATGCACAGTATTCCCTAATGTGCCGCATTGCAGGCGAAACGGAGAACTTAAGCACCGTATATACAAGACACAGAGAGGTAAAGAACCGTCTGTTCATTGTAATTGCGGGCGACAGAGGTCTTGCAGGCGGTTACAACTCCAATATACTGAAGCTGGTACAGCAGACTCACGGCAATGAATATATGCCTAAGATAATAGCTGTCGGCAAGAAGTCTGCGGAGTTCTTTACAAAGCACGAATATGACGTAGTGGCGCAGTTCCCCGGCATTGCGGAGCATATCAAAACGGCAGACGCTGCCGATATAGCGCAGATAGCGACTGATCTTTTCACAAAGGGAGAGGTCGATGAGATAGAGCTGTTCTTTACGCAGTTCGTATCTCCTCTTGTACAGACACCTACCCGTATGCCCGTTCTCCCCATAGACGCTCCGACAGGCAAGGCAGTACCCGAAAACAAGGCAGGCACTACCTATGACCCAAGTCCCGAGGCGGTTTTCAACCGTGTGATACCAAAGCTCATAACGAGCCTTATCATGTGTGCGGTAAACGAAAGCTACGCATCGGAGCTGGGCGCCAGAAGAACAGCTATGGAAAACGCAACGGACAATGCGGAGGAAATGATCGCAAACCTGTCACTTATGTACAACCGTGCAAGACAGGAAAAGATCACGAATGAGCTGAACGAGATCGTATCGGGTGCTAATGCGCTGAATTAATAAGAAAGGACAGGACTGATCTATGCCACAGAATATCGGCACGGTTGTGCAGATTATCGGTGCGGTACTTGATATAAAGTTTCCCCCGGAGCATCTGCCTAACCTGCTTAACGCCATAGAGATAGAACACGAGGGCAAAAAGCTGACCGTAGAAGTAGCACAGCATATCGGCGACGATACGGTACGCTGCATTGCTATGGGCAGTACGGACGGACTTGTAAGAGGACTTCCGGCAGTAGATACGGGCGCATCAATAAAGGTTCCCGTAGGCAGACAGACCCTCGGAAGAATATTCAATCTGCTCGGTGAGGCTGTTGATAACAAGCCCCAGCCCGAAACAGAAGAAAAATGGGAAATCCACCGTCCCGCTCCGTCATTCGAGGAGCAGGAGGGTTCAACACAGGTACTTGAAACGGGTATCAAGGTCGTAGACCTTATCGCACCTTACCTCAAGGGCGGTAAGATAGGTCTGTTCGGCGGTGCAGGTGTCGGTAAGACCGTACTTATTATGGAACTTATCAACAACATCGCTAAACAGCACGGCGGTCTTTCGGTATTCACAGGTGTCGGTGAACGTACCCGTGAGGGTAACGACCTTTACAACGAAATGACCGAGTCCGGCGTTATCGAAAAGACAACGCTTGTTTACGGTCAGATGAACGAGCCGCCCGGAGCAAGAATGAGAGTAGCCCTCTCAGGTCTTACGATGGCTGAGTACTTCCGTGACAAAGAAGGTCAGGACGTACTGCTCTTCATAGACAATATATTCAGATTCACACAGGCAGGCTCTGAGGTTTCCGCCCTTCTCGGACGTATGCCCTCAGCCGTTGGTTATCAGCCTACGCTGGCGACCGAAATGGGTGCTTTGCAGGAACGTATCACTTCTACAAAGAAAGGCTCAATCACATCCGTACAGGCGGTTTACGTTCCTGCGGACGACCTTACCGACCCTGCGCCTGCAACGACCTTCGCACACCTTGACGCTACAACGGTACTTTCAAGAAACATTTCATCAATGGGTATCTTCCCCGCTGTTGACCCCCTTGACAGTACATCAAGAATACTCACTCCCGAGATAGTCGGAGAGGAGCATTACGAGGTTGCAAGACAGGTACAGTCGATACTCCAGCGTTATAACGAGTTACAGGATATTATCGCTATTCTCGGTATGGACGAGCTTGACGACAACGATAAGCTGACCGTATCAAGAGCAAGAAAGATTCAGCGTTTCTTATCTCAGCCGTTCTCCGTTGCAGAACAGTTTACGGGTATGAAGGGCAAGTATGTTCCGCTTAAGGAAACGATAAGGGGCTTCAAGGAGATCATCGAAGGAAAGCACGACGATCTTCCCGAATCCGCATTCCTGTTCGTCGGCACTATCGACGAGGCTGTCGAGAAGGCTAAGAATGAAAAGGCATAATAAAAGGGGCTATTTCAGCCCCGCTACAATTATGGCCCTTCTCCTTGCTGTGCTTGCGCTCGGTCTGCCGTTTATAATGAACGGACCCGTAAATGACGAGGATATTCTTACTCCTCTGCCGACCCCCGAATCAACGGTAACGACGATAACGGAGGATTCAAAAATCACCGCAGTGTCTACGCAGAAGCCTGTAGCAGTAACTACGAAAAAGCGTACCGACGTATCTCCGAAACCGTCTGTAACATCAAGCGCAGCTGCACCTGCGGCTGTAGTCAGCAGTGAAACGGTAAAAAGCGTGCAGGATAAGGCTGTAAATCTGGAAAAGGTCGCACTCGGTATGTACCGTGACAACGGCGATAATCTTACCGCAGAAAGCGTAAGAGAAAAAGCAGGTGTGCCTACCGATGAGCATTTCATCGTAACGATAAGCAAGAAGAACGGCAACGTCAGCAAGGTATCCTACTTTACAAAGGATTATTCCGTTGCGTTTTCGAACGGTAAATTTTCGGCGCTTGCAAATATAGGCGGCGATGATTTCGAGGATGCGGTACTGTTCCTTTAACTCCTCAGGAAAGGAAAAGATGATATGACTGAATTCAAACTGAAGATCCTTACCCCCGAGGGAGTGGTGTATGACGGTATGGCTGAAAGCGTTATCGTCCGTACTACCGTCGGTGACAAGGGCATACTTGCAAAGCATGAGCCTTATGTTGCGGCGCTTACCATAGGACAGGCAAAGATACGCATTAACGGTACTGTCCGTATAGGTGCGGTGTCTTCGGGTATTGTAGAGGTCACAAAGGATCAGACGTCTATTCTGGCTCAGTCTTTTGAATGGGCGGACGAGATAGATGTTGACCGTGCCGAAAAGGCAAAGGCTCTTGCGCAGGAGCGTATGCAGCAGTACAAGGACGATCAGCGAGCTCTTGATATTGCCGAGTATAAGCTCAAAAGGGCTATAAACAGAATAAATACAGCTAATTTTAAGCTGTAAACAGGATATAAAAAACCACGATTCTTTTTGCGGAATCGTGGTTTTACTGTTATTATAGACTCTTTGTCAATAGCCTGGGTACGAAAAACAGAAAAATTGCGTCAGCAGGTGGGCGGTTTTTTGCGGCAATGTGCCGCTTCAAATTCGCCGTTCTGACGGATTAATCTTGGCTCAACCTCCGTTATCGGCGGGATTACACAAAGTAATAATTAATGAATAAAGCGGTTACAGTGATATACTGTGACCGCTTTTTGTATTATTATATTTTAGCTGTCCTTTTCTCGCGCCAAACTTTCAAAAAACGTACTAAAGTTTGCAATGTTCTGCACTGCAACAGAAAAAATCGGGTACTGAGCCGTACCCGATTAATCTTAACCGTTGATATACTCTTTAGGAGATACCCACTTGCCGTTTTGCTTTACTGCAAAGTGAAGATGAGGTGCCAGCTTCGACTCGCATTCGATAGTCCCTGTAACGCCTATCTTCTGACCGGATTCGACATTGCTTCCCTCTTTGACCTCAAGCGACTTGTCAAGTCCGTAGTAATGCGTTTCGTAGCCGTCGCCGTGATCTATCACAACGCATATTCCCCACAGGGGATCGTCCTTTATCTCCTTGACCTTGCCCGTGCAGGCGGCTTTAACATCTGTTCCGACCGATGCGGCGATGTCCATTCCGTCATGGGTCTTCCATACGCCGAGAGTTTCGCTCTTTACAAGCTCGCCGTTGCTGTATTCCCATATAACTTCATTCTCAATCGGCATTACACGCTTTGCTGTGCTTCTTACAAAGTTATTTGCAGGTGCGGCTGAGCTGTCGGCTTCGCTCTTTGAGGTTTCGTCCTTAGGTATACCGCTCTGCGTATTGTCCACCTGCTCTGCCGATACGGTCGAATCGGGCTTTTGCGGCTCTTCATCGGCTATTGTTTTCAGCGTGCTGTCGTAGGTCAGATATGTTGATATTCCTATAGCAACAACGCTCAGACATAATGCTCCGGCAAAACCTTTGCCCTTGAAAAACTTTTTTATCTTTCCGGTAGTTATCTTATCCATAGCTTTTTCCTTTCAAGTTATGCTTTACTGTATTTGTAGTTTTAACGTTATTTTCCGTTTTATACGCATTTTTCAGAAAAATCTTCCGCTTTAACGCTTTTCCGCTTTAAATTGAGTAAAAATCTATTGACAAATACCGAGTGACATGGTATACTTACATTGTACCCGAAAAAACGGGTATTAAACCGAATATACACCACAAATCGCAGATGGAAAAAAGTAAGGCGGCAGATTTCTCACAGAGAGTCGGATTAGGTGCGAGCCGACAGAATATAAAGCCTGAATTCATTCCGGAGAGATGAGCCGAAAGCGCAGAGCCTGTAAGCCATTCGGGTAAGCCCGTTACAGCTTTAAAGACCGTATACCAGTGCTATGCACCTGTACGGTGAATTGAGGTGGTACCGTGGATATATATCCGCCCTCAGATCAGAGATGATCTGAGGGCGGTTTTTGATTTTATTATAAAGTGTATCCAAACTCAATAAAAAACGTCGAGTGTGATGTATAACTAAGATACGCAATAGGAAGGAAAGAAAAGCGATGAGTATGAACATGATAAGAAAGCTCCCTACGCCGCAGGAGATAAAGGAGCTGTATCCTCTGTCGGACAAGATAGTGGAAACAAAGAAACAGCGTGACAAGGAAATAGCCGATGTATTCACGGGAAAGAGCAATAAGTTTCTGCTGATAATAGGTCCTTGCTCTGCTGACAAGGAAGAGCCTGTCCTTGACTATATTTCAAGGCTGGTACCCGTTCAGGAGCAGGTAAAGAATAAGATACTGATAATTCCCAGAATATACACGAACAAGCCCCGTACAACAGGAGAAGGCTACAAGGGCATGATACATCAGCCCGACCCGACAAAGAAAGAGGATATGCTTGAGGGACTTATCAAGGTAAGAAGCCTTCATACAAAGGCTATCGAGCAGACGGGATTTACCTGTGCGGATGAAATGCTCTACCCCGAAAACTACCGTTATCTGTCCGATCTTTTGTCTTATGTTGCTATCGGCGCTCGCTCGGTTGAAGATCAGCAGCACAGGCTTACATCAAGCGGAATGGATATTCCTGTCGGTATGAAGAACCCCACGGCAGGCGATATGTCCGTTATGCTCAACTCTATCCGTGCGGCACAGGCAAGCCACACGTTCATCTACAGGGGCTGGGAAACCGTCACAAGCGGAAATCCGCTTGCGCACGCTATACTGAGAGGTGCTGTAAACAAGCACGGTCAGACTATCCCGAACTATCACTATGAGGATCTGTCACTGCTGTACGAGCTGTACTGCAAGAAAAATCTTCAGAATATGGCGGTCATAGTGGATACAAACCACTCAAATTCGGGCAAGAAGTATTTAGAACAGGTAAGAATCGCAAATGAGATTCTTCACAGTCGCCGTCACAGCAAGGATCTTGAGGGATTTGTCAAGGGTCTTATGATTGAAAGCTACATTGAGGACGGAAGCCAAAGCACAGACGATGCGGTTTACGGCAAGTCGATAACCGACCCGTGTCTTGGCTGGGAAAAGACAGAAAAGCTCATCTACAGCTTAGCCGAACAACTGTAGCTGAAAGCTACAGTAAATTCCGACCTTTGATAACGTTGCGGATTTTCGTAGGATAGTGAAACGGTCGGGAATGGACGATGGTGCTATGCAGGTTGTCAGGCGGCTGTAAGCCGTAGCAAAATCGATCTTGCGGCTGTGAGCCGCAGCAAATTCCGACCTTTGATAATGTTGCGGATTTTTGTGGGGTGGCGGAACGGTCGGAAATGGACTATGTTGCGGAATCAAAACAAGATTTTGCAGAAAGTTTGAGATTTTGCAGAAGTTTTAAAGTGCTATCACCCTTGCCTTTAAATGAACGCCCAAAGGCTTTAAGCACGGATGCTTAAAGCCAGCCACACAAAGCCGTTATGCAAGGATGCAAAACCAACAGAGCAAGCAACGCTAAACACCCATTTTCAAAAATTATATAGGTTTTTCTACAAACTACTGCCTCCGCTGTTCTATCTGAACAGCGGAGGCAGACCGTTTATAGAAAGAGTTTATAATCCTGATAATTACTTTTCTTCTTCATCAAGCAGATTGGTCATACTCTTAAGGCTGATTGCAAGGGTTGAGGCATTGTGGAACAGTGCCGAGGTCGTCGGTTGGATTATTCCGCCTACGCCGAGAAGTATCAGCATAAGATTGAACGATACGATAAAGCGGTAATTGTGGTGAATCCTTTTCATAAGTGCGGAACTTATTTTTCTGAGGGTTACCAGCATATAAAGGTCTTCGGACGATACCGTGATGTCTGCGATCTCCTTCGCTATGGCGGCTCCGGTATTTATTGCGATACCTGCGTCGGCTTCGGACAGTGCGGGAGAATCGTTTACTCCATCGCCTATCATTATTACCTTTCTGCCCTTTTCGTGTTCACGCTTTATGAAATTAGCCTTATCCTCGGGGAGAACACCTGCGTGGAATTCGTCAACGCCGACCTTGGCGGCTACAGCCTTTGCGGTCTGCTCGTTATCGCCCGTCATCATAACTATCTTGCTTATACCGCAGTCGTGGAGCGCCTTTATGGCGTCTGCCGCTTCAGCTCTCAGCGGGTCTGATATGCAGATTACTGCGGCAAGCACACCGGATACGGCAAGATACAGGTGCGAATATTCGCCCGACAGCGAATTGAAAAGCTCTTCGTCACCCTCGGGTACTACACAGCCTTCATCTTCAAATACAAAGTGAGCGCTGCCGATTATAACCTTCTCATTTTCCACCGTACTGGATATACCGTGTGCTACGACATACTCCACGCTTGAATGATATTCTTCGTGGCTGAGCCCTTTTTCCTTTGCGGCGGCTACTACGGCATTTGCCATTGAGTGAGGATAATGCTCCTCAAGACAAGCCGCAAGACGCAACATCTCGTCAGCATCTCTGCTGCCGAAAGGAATTACCTTTTCAACTGTAGGTGCGGCATAGGTAAGCGTTCCTGTCTTATCGAACACGATAGTATCCGCCTCGGATACAGCTTCAAGAAACTTACCGCCCTTTACGCTTATCTTATAATTACTGCACTCACGCATTGCTGAAAGTACGGCTATAGGCATTGAGAGCTTCAGTGCACACGAAAAGTCGACCATAAGCACAGCCAGCATCTTGGTTACGTTACGGGTCAGAAGATAAGTAAGTATCGTTCCGCCGAGCGTATAAGGAACAAGTCTGTCTGCAAGCCTTGACGCTTTATCCTCAGAAGAGGATTTGAGTTTTTCGGACTGCTCTATCATCTTTACTATGCGGTCATATCTTCCGCCGCCGAGAGCCTTATCAACGCATACGACACATTCGCCCTCTTCTACTACAGTACCTGCATAGACGTAGCTTCCCTCGCACTTTCTGACAGGGAGGGATTCGCCTGTGATAGACGCCTGATTTACCGTAGCTTCTCCGCCTGCAACCTTACCGTCAAGCGGTATCATATTACCTGTGCGGACTACTATCAGATCACCCTCACGCACATCATTTATAGATATGAGCGTTTCGGTGTCGCCTGTTTTTACCCATACATTTTCAACGTTCAGCGACATTGCGCCTGCAAGATCAGCCACCGACTTCTTATGCGTCCAGTCCTCAAGTATCTCGCCGATATTAAGCATGAACATTACAGATGCTGCGGTCTTGAAGTCGCCTCTTAAGAGCGATACGGTCACCGCAGTGGCATCAAGTACGGCTACGGACAGTTTGCCGCTGAGAAGCGCTTTAAGTCCGTGCTTTATATATTTCCACGACCTTATTACAGCGATGAACGCCCTTATCGGAGCAGGGATAAATGTTTTTGAAATGAAACGGGCAACTACCGTCATTACAAGCTTATCCTCAAACTCACGGTTGAGCTTTCTCGATGTATGGTCGGGAACCAAGCACATTTTCTGAGCCTTTTCAAAAGCAAAGGCGGCAAGCGCTTTAAGCACCGCTTTTCTGTCAGTGAATACTATAACCGCATCGCAGGTACGGTCATATACCGAAACATCGGTAACGCCGTTTACGGCACGGAGATAATATTCAAGTACATCGGCATTGTCGAGCGACATTTTTCCGCAGAAAAGATGCACACGCAGTCTGCCTTTGGACTCGTGAAGTATTTTACATTTCATTTTCGGTCATCTCCATATAAAAAACCGACGGCAAACTAAGCGTACCGTCGGCTTTCTATCAATTCTTACGCTTCTTCCGAAACGGCTTCACAACCGCAGTCACAATCACATTCGTCTTCGATAACAGCATTCTTAGCGTCACGCTTTTCGTTGATATCCTTAGCGTCGGCGAGAATATCGCCTGCATTTTCCTTAACATTGGTAACGGTTTTCATAACCGATTCCTTAGCACGAAGAGTTGCCGCTGTAACCTGTGCATATACCTTCTTTGCGTCTTTACTGCCGAGAAGCTTGAGGCCGACCGAGCCGAATGCCACGCCGCCTGCAAAAATACCTAATTTTACCCAGTTCATAATTGGACCTCCTTATATCATTGCTCTTTACAGAGCCTGTCTGTGTAATTTGTTCGGGCAGTTAAGCTAAAACACTAATCGGTGAGTCTTGGCTAACTGTCTTTACATAATAAAAACGGAATCCCAGCGGATATCTTCCGCAATGCTATTCCGCAGGCACTTTAATCTGCCTTCAAATCTTCTTACACAGACTTTACTTTTGTTTTTATTTAGTATAGCACCATACTTTTAATTTGTCAATAAGTTGTAACTTGCTAACCGTTACTGTTTTTAACGATTATTTTCGATGATTTACAGCAGGAAATTGTGCATAATTACGGATGTATGGGGAAAGTCGGCGATTGCATAATTATAACAAAAGCACCCACTGAAACAGTGGGTGCAATATTGCCTATTCTTAAAATCACGGACCTGCGGGAGCAGGTGTAGCGGAAGCTGTAGTCGATGTAGCCGGATCTGCCGGCAGATCAACTTCACTGAACATCGTATAACCCAACATGGAGTATCTTTCAGGGTAAGCGCCTAAAAGATAACCGTCCACATAATAATTGTCCGTCGGTTCTATGGCCGATTTTGTATATGCGGCGGCAGTATCGGTAGACTTGCTGAAGTCCTCAATATCCGTTTCACTCCAGTACGTCATAACAACACGGCACTGATCGTCAACCAGCGCAAAATAATACCCTTCATCCTCGTCCATTGAGAATGTGTTGAATCTGTCAAGCAGCTCGTGGTCAGTGCTTGTTTCTATCATAGATGCCGCAGACTGGAACATAATATATCCCTGTGCGGTGTCCGCCGCACTGCCGTCTGCCGGCGCATCAAGCTTTGTCAGCCTAAGCTCGGTGAAGCCGTTGTTCTTCTCGGCTTTTGCACAGATGTACAGATAGTCGCCCGAACCTATGGTATATGACATTCCGCCTTTTTCGTAAGATAAAAATCCGCTTTCCTTTTCGGGAGCGTCAGCTCTGTATTGTATCAATATCCGCTGAGAGCCGAAATAAAAGCTCTTTGCCTTAGCAACTGCCGCCTGCGGTTTGCCTGCATTCAGCGAAAGCGGTAATATAATAGCTGTAAGCACTCCTATCATTGCAAGAACAACGATAAGCTCGACCAGCGTGAAGCCTTTTTTATTTTTCAATTGCATCAATTTTCGCATTAGTCTGACCTCCCCATAAAGCTGTAGACTATATTTCAAACTAATTTTACCATATTTTTTATGCAATGTCAACCGAAATTTTAATGTATTTCCCGTAATATTATGCTTATTGATAAAAAGCGGCGGCTTATCGCCGTGCCTGCGAAGCGGAGAATGAAAATTACAGCAGTACACACGGGGGAGGAGGTACTGCTGTAATTTTATATGGGAATTTCGATGTAAGCAAATATAATTTTGTCAAATCTTAAAACACAAACTGCAATTTTTGCTGGAAAACCGCAGTTTATGCGTAATATATTGACGCAAAGAGGCGGATGGGGTATGCTGAGAGCAGATGCTTTCTATTGCATTAAAATATCTTAAGGAGAGTTATTATGAAAAAGAAAACAGGAAAATTTCTGAAGTCGCTTATCGTTATGCTCGGTGCTGCGATTATTTCGGTCGTAATGTGCGGTTGTTCTTCCGCTACAACAGAAGAAAAATTAGTCGGAGCGTGGAAAAAAGAAAACTCCAGCGAAACTTTTCTTACCATATACGATGACGGTACTTATGAGCAGGCACACGCATATGGTACGGGTCGTTGGACAATCGTAAACGGAAATGTACTTAAGCTGACTGATTTTTACGGTTCATCTGACACCTATGAGTTAGCCGAAGTTTCAAACGACACTATAGTATTGAAGAACGGAAGAAAATGGCTTAAGATTGGTAACATCTGATTTCAGCAAAAAGAATTACAGCAGTACACACGGATGAGAAAGCGGTACTGCTGTAATTTTTATATGGGAATTTCGATGTAAGCAAATATAATTTTGTCAAATCTGAAAACACAAACTGCAATTTTTGCGGGAAAACCGCAGTTTATGCGTAATATATTGACGCAAAGAGGCGGATGGGATATGCTGAAAGCAGAAATTATTTTTCGGGAGGAAAAACAGGTATGTGCGTTTTGTTTGGTATTATAGGAGCTGTAATCGGTGGTTTTCTTGCGAGATTTGTCATGGTTATCATTATGGGTATTCTGCAATTTGTAAACGATTGGAATGTTGATATGTGTAATCTTGTAGTCAACATCGGAACCGTTGTCGGTGCAATAATCGGCGGTCTTATCGGATTTGGTATAGGATATGAAAAAGACCAGGAAACAGCCGAAAAAAACAGGAGGCTACAAGTAGAAAGAAATCAGATATATCAATTAAAGCAACAATACAGACAGACAAATGACCCTCGAGTACAACAGGCAATTAATTCGGAAATCAACAGCGCACAGTGCAGAATGATATCTATCAAGTCGGAATATGACCATAGTGACAGTTCTTGGGACAGCCCAAGCAGTTCATCTTCGAGCAGTTCATACGAACCTATTGAATTCCGATATAAAGATATATACGACGAATCTTACAATAAAGTCGGATATTATGACACTCAAAAAAATGAGGCGTACACGCTCGGCGGTGTCGTAACACACAGATACGATGAATCAACAGGTGAAATACAAGACGGCAACTATCGGAAAATAGGCAGTTACGACAGCAGAACCGGAACACTATATAATAACGGAAATGTCCGTGTAGGAGATTATGATGAAAACACGGGAACAATTTACAGCGAAAATTATCTGCGCAAAGGAAATATAGAATAAAAAATTACAGCAGTACACACGGGGGAGGAGGTACTGCTGTAATTTTATATGGGAATTTCGATGTAAGCTGTTATTTTGACAGGTCGGTTTTTCTTACTGCGTCACGGACCTTAAGGACGAATGTCGGAGAAACCGAAAGCTCGTCAATGCCCATGCGTAAGAATGTTTCTGTGAGGGTGGTATCTGCCGCAAGTTCGCCGCAGATTCCTATCCACGCACCGTTCTTATGGGCGTTTTGTGCGCTCATTTCGATAAGGCGGAGAATAGCCTCGTGGTGAGTATCGACAAATTCCTCCGCATCGGGATTCTGTCGGTCGCAGGCAAGCGTGTACTGTGTGAGATCGTTTGTGCCTACGCTGAAGAAGTCTACCATAGGGGCTAAGCGGTCGCTGATTATCGCCGCCGCAGGAGTTTCTATCATTATGCCTATCTCGGTCTTGTCGGAATACTCGATGCCCTCAGACTTAAGCTCCGCTTTTACTTCCTCGCAGATTGTTTTGATACGCTCGACCTCGCTCACCGATGTTATCATAGGGAACATTATGCCGAGATTGCCGTAAACGGACGCTCTGAACAAGGCTCTGAGTTGTGTTCTGAATATCTCCGGGCGGGTAAGGCAGATGCGGATGGCACGAAGTCCGAGTGCGGGGTTTTCTTCCTTTTTCAGCCCGAAATAGTCCACCTGCTTATCTGCGCCTATGTCAAGCGTTCTTATTATTACTTTCTTTCCTGCCATACTTTCAAGCACACGCTTATAAGCGTGGAACTGCTGTTCTTCTGTCGGGAAATCGGAATTTTCAAGGTACAGAAATTCGCTTCTGAAAAGTCCTATTCCGCCGGCATCGTTCAGCAGTACAGCGCCTATATTGTCAATGCCGCTGATATTTGCGAACACGTTTATCTTAGTGCCGTCAAGGGTTATATTCTCCTTGCCTTTAAGCTCCTGCAGGAGCTTTTTCTGCTCCTCGTCACGCTTTTGCTTTTCGGTATAGGCTTTTAAGGTCTGCTCATCGGGAGAAACTATAATCTCGCCCGTAAAGCCGTCTACTATGGCTGTATCGCCCTCGTTTATCTCGCTTAAAAAGCTGTCGCCCACTCCGATAACGGCAGGGATATTCATATTTCTTGCGAGAATTGCTGTATGGGAATTTGACGAGCCGTGAGCGGTAACGAACGCAAGCACCTTGTCCTTATCAAGCGAAACGGTTTCGCTCGGTGCAAGGTCGTCCGCACAGACGATCGACTTCTCATCGGCCGTGGTGCTGTCGATATTTGCACCTGTCAGGTTTGCGATAATACGGTTGGAAATATCCCTTACATCTGCGGCTCTTGCCTGCATATAGGCATCGTCCATAGACGAGAACATTCCTGCAAAGTTATCCGATGTAAGCGCTACCGCATATTCGGCATTTACCGACTGGGTATCTATTATGTTTTCGATAGACTCGTTGTAATCGTCATCGTCAAGCATCATCAGATGAATCTCGAATATCTGTGCGTGAGTTTCTCCGACCTCTCTGAGTGCTTTTTCGTGAATTTCGGTAAGCTGTTTTGCGGCAAGCTCCTTTGCCGCTTTTACTCTCTGCTTTTCCTTTTCGGTATCTTCAACGTGTATGCGTGTTACTGCCGCATCACACTTTTTGAACACGGATATTTTTCCTATTGCCACTGCGCCGTATACGCCTTTGCCGAGATATTTCTTCATTATTGCTCCCCCTTTTTTATCGGATAACGGTTTTACCGCACCGCCTGACAGTGCGGTAAAAGCCGATAGTCTTTCTTATTCGCCGAAGCCGCTTTCGAAAAGCTCTACAGCCTTGTCAAGCGCCGCCTGCTCGTTATCGCCGTCTGCGGTTATCTCAACGATTGAGCCTTTCTTAAAGCCTGCCGCCATTATCTGCATTACGGCTGTTGCCTTTGCCGTCTTATCGCCGCTTGCGATAGTTATCGTGCAACCGGGGAATTTCTTCATTTCTGCGGCAAGCTGTCCTGCGGGTCTCATGTGAAGTCCCTGCTCGTTTACTACTGTTACTGTCTTTGTTACCATTGTGATACGCTCCTTTTTATTTACTTAACGTTTTTTGTTTCGGGTTCTTTTACCGTTTTCTTCTTTTTAAGCAGTGCCAGCAGTAACATTGATACTACAGCGCCTACTGCAAGGGATACCAGATACATAGGCCAGTTGCCTACAACGGCGAATACGAAGATGCCGCCGTGCGGTGCCATAAGCGTGCAACCGAATGCCATTGAAAGACCGCCTGCAACGCCTGCGCCTACCATACAAGCCGGAATAACTCTGAGCGGGTCTGCCGCCGCATAAGGAATTGCGCCCTCTGTAATGAAGCTAAGTCCCATAATATAGTTTACAGGGCCGTTCTTGCGTTCTTCTTCTGTCCATCTGCTCTTGAAGAAGGTTGTTGAAAGTGCTATTGCAATAGGAGGAACCATACCGCCTATCATAACTGCCGCCATTATATCGTAGCCGCCTGTTGCTATTGCCGCAGTACCGAATACATAAGCCGCCTTATTGAACGGTCCGCCCATATCTATAGACATCATAGCGCCGAGTATAACGCCGAGGAATATCTTGCTCTCTGCGCCCATATGGTTCAGGAAATCGGCTATCGCAGTGTTGATGATGCCCATAAAGGGATTTATCGCACACATTACTACAGCTATGATGCCAAGACCTGCGAGGGGGTAAATGAGAACGGGCTTGATACCGTTAAGGGCTCTCGGCATCTTGTCGCAGAGCTTTTCAAGTCCGAGCATAATAAATCCGCCGACAAAGCCTGCAAAGAGTGCGCCGAGGAAGCCTGAGGGAACATCGCCGCCTATCTTGACGAAGGTCGAGCCTGTAGTTGCAAGATAGCCGCCGACAAGTCCTACAAGGAAGCCGGGTCTGTCTGCTATACTCTTACCGATATAGCCTGCAAGTACGGGTATCATAAAGTTGAAGGCGTAACCGCCTATTGTCTTGAAGAATGCCGCTACGGGAGTTACAGTACCGAAATTATCACCCGGCTGTACGCCCATCAGCGTATCTATAAGGAATGCAAGCGCTATGAAGATACCGCCTGCAACGGTGAACGGGAGCATATTTGATACACCGTTCATCAGATGCTTGTATATCTTTCTGCCGAAGCTCTCGTTTGCCATAGATGAAGATGAGCTTGCCGCTCCACCCTCGTGATGATAAACGGGAGCATCGCCCTTTTCTATTCTTCCGATAAGCTCCTCAGGAATCTTTATACCGTCGGAAACCTTTGTCGAAAGCACCTTTTTACCGTTAAAGCGAGCCATCTCGACCGACTTGTCAGCTGCTACGATGATACCGTCGCACTCTGCTATTTCCTTATCGGTAAGAATGTTCTTTGCTCCGCCTGAGCCGTTTGTTTCGACCTTGATAGAAATACCAAGCTTCTTGCCTGCCTTTTCGAGTGCCTCTGCCGCCATATAGGTATGTGCTATACCTGTGGGACAGGCGGTAACCGCAAGCACCTTTATTCTGTCGGCGTTTTCGGGTACTTCTTTATCTGTCGTTTCATCAGCTGTCGGTTCATCGGGATACTTTGCCTTTTCGGCGGTGTCGATAACCGATAAGAACTCGTCTGTATCCTTTGCCGAAAGGAGCTTTGCTCTGAAATCCTCGTCCATAAGCAGAGTCATAAGACGTGAAAGCACCTCAAGATGAACGTCTGCCTCTGTATCGGGTGCGGCTATCATAAACAGCACGTCTGACGGCTCATCGTCAAGCGCTTCGTAATCAACGCCGCCCGGCACGGTCATAGCCGCAAGCGAGGGAGCTTTTACCGCACTGCTCTTTGCGTGTGGGATCGCTATGCCCTCTCCTACCGCTGTCGAGCCTTTTTCCTCACGGGCTAAAATGCCCTGCTTATATATCTCTCTGTCGGATATGTTGCCGCTCTTCATCTGAAGATCGACCAGCATATCAATAGCCTCTGTCTTGCTTTTCGGCGCACCGTTTAAAAGAATGCTGTCCTTATTTAATAAGTCAACTATTCTCATTCTCTTTTCCTCCTTTTTCGGTTTAAGCTAACTGCTCCATAAGCTCGTCTATTGTTTTCTTTTCAGCAAGTCCGTCGGAAAATGCCGTTGCTCCGCCGGACGCTGTACCAAGTTTAAGCGCATATTCATAGTCACCGTTTTCGCAGCCTGCGATAAAGCCTGCCACCATTGAATCGCCTGCACCTACGGAATTTCTTACCTTGCCCTTGCATACTCCGCAGATATGGGTCTTGCCGTGCTCGTCAAGAAGTATCGCTCCGTCGCCTGCCATAGAAATAAGGACATTTACAGCGCCTTTTTCTCTGAGCTTTCCTGCGTACTTTATTATATCCTCGTTTGTCTTAAGTTCTACTCCGAACATTTCGCCAAGCTCGAAATTGTTTGGCTTTATGAGGAAAGGCTTGTACTTGAGGACGTTAAGAAGAAGATCCTTTGTGGCATCTACCACAAATCTTATCCCTCTGTCGCTAAGACGTGCCATAATACGCTCGTAAATATCCGAGGGAAGCGATGAGGGGATACTGCCTGCAAGCACCAGCGTGTCGCCCGCCTTCAAGGAATCCAGCTTTGTGAAAAGCAGGTCTATGGCTTTAGCTGTTATCTCGGGGCCTTGTCCGTTAAGCTCGGTTTCCTCGTCCGACTTTATCTTGACGTTTATTCTCGAAAAGCCTTTTTCAAGATGAACAAAGTCGGCATCTATGCCCTTTTCTGTGATACCCTTTTCAATTGCCTCGCCTGTGAAGCCTGCAACGAAACCGAGTGCCTTTGACTTTACGCCAAGCTCGGATAATACCAGCGAAACGTTTATGCCCTTTCCGCCGAAATATATCTCCTCGCTTTCCGAGCGGTTTACCGCTCCTGCCGTAAGCGCTTTTGTACGCACGATATAATCAACCGCCGGGTTGAATGTTACCGTATATATCATTGTCCTACCTCCGTAATGTCTGCCGCTTCTTTATACTTTCTGTTGGGAATCCTGTCTGTGATTATGACAGCCTTTCCAAGTCCTGCGAATGTCGCTGAGCTTACCTCGTCAAACTTTGAATGGTCGGCTAAAACGAAAACCTCACGGCTGCTCTCGATAGCGGCGGCCTTTACCTTTGCCTCGTTCACATCGGGGGTCGTAAAGCCGGCTGTCAGTGATATGCCGTTTGTGCCCATAAAGCACTTTGTGAAATTGTAGTTTTTTAGCGTGAGTACGCACTCGGCTCCCACAATCGCCTCTGTGCTTGCTTTTATCTCGCCGCCTGTGATAAAGACCTTGTAGCCCTTTACCGCCAGCTTCTTTGCGTGGATAAAGCCGTTTGTGACGAATGTAACATCTCTGACGATAAGATGATCTATCATCTTCTCCGTTGTCGTGCCTGCGTCAAGAAAAACAAAGTCACCTTTTTCAATCAGCTTTGCGGCATATCCTGCGATTGAATTTTTTTCTTCGGTGCAGATTGCGGATTTTTCCTCAACGTTTTTCTCTACCGACGAGAAGCTGTCGTTCTTTGACATTGCGCCGCCTCGTACCTTGATTATTTTGCCCTCGTTTGCAAGAATAATCAAATCACGTTTTACGGTTGACGCAGAAACGTTAAGAATCTCCGAAAGCTCTGCGATAGTTACGCTTGCACGCTCGTTCACCGCTTTTATTATCATTGAATGTCGTTCTTCTGTCAGCATATTAAGACCTCTTTAAAAATATCATGATATTAATCCGGTGAGCTGTTTTAAGCTCTTTTGGACTTTACTCTCTGTCCTTGAGCTTATAATAACACGTTAAAAGTTCAAAATCAAGCACTTTCGTCCAAATTTATTCAAAAAAGCGTGATTTTTGTTGTATTAGACAACATATAGCAAGAGTTTTTGTGCAGTTTGAATAAAACTGAGCGATTTTGATGTGTTTTAGGTCATAATAGGTCAGAAGCAGTAAATTAAGTTCAAAGATTGTTGACAGCTTTCGGATTTATAAAATCTGCTCGCTTTTATAATTTTAATGCTGCTATTCACACGAACTTTATAAAAACAGGGCTTATTTGTGAAGTTTGAACGTTTTTCGGTGTGTAATTTGCAAAAATCGTTGATTTTTGTGAATAAGTGTGTTACAATCGTACTATAATAACAAAGGAGGTAGCTTTATGAAAAAAATGCCGCTTAAAAAACTCTTTCATATTGATAGGGAAGATTATAAATCGGAATATGAAAAACGCTTTAATGACGATGATACTGTTCATCTTGATATAGAAATTTCGGGCAATGCCGCTTTCTTATGTCAGACGAAAGAAATGTTCAGCAGTATTATTTCCATTGAGCGTACCAATACCAAAATTGTCAAAATGTGCTCCAAGCTTCCGAAAAAAGCACTTATACAATACCGTACCCGTTGTCTTACAGATGAGATTATTCTCACAAACAACATAGAGCGTGTACACAGCACACGAAAAGAAATTAACGAGATACTTGCGGACCTTTCAAAGAAAGACAGAAAAAAACGTTTTGTCGGACTTGTCAAAAAATATGTAACGTTGTCACAGAATGAGGAAATACCTCTGCAAACCAGCCGGGATATAAGAAGAATATATGACGATATTTTTTACGATGAGATAAGTTCTTCCAACCCGAACAATCTCCCTGATGGAAATATTTTCAGGAAATGCGGTGTAGATGTATACTCCGAGACACAAAATATCATTCACTCCGGTATTCATCCGGAATCGGAAATAATATCAACAATGGATAAATCGTTGGATTTTCTTGCAAATGCCGACTGTGATATTTTAATAAGGATAGCTGTTTTTCACTATCTGTTCGGATATATTCATCCGTTTTATGACGGCAACGGCAGAACAGACCGTTTCATCAGCAGTTATCTTCTGTCAAAAGAGCTTAACAGTCTTATCGGATACCACATTTCTTATACGATAAAAGAAAATATAAATAAGTACTATAACGCTTTTGATACCTGTAATCATCCTTTGAACAAAGGCGACCTTACACCTTTTGCGGAGATGTTTCTGAACCTTGTAGACATTTCTATGAAACAATTATATGATGAAATCAAAAACAAGCTTGATAAATTCAATTTTTATTGCAATTTATGTCCTAAGTTACCAAATGCAAATCATAAAGATATTATAAAACTTTATTCTGTGTTGATACAGGCGTCGTTATTTTCCGAAAACGGTATATCTCATAAAGAACTTGAGATTGGTTTTAAAGTCTCTTATTCTTCTGTGCGCAACAAGTTAAGCTATATACCTGACGAATTGCTCATCAAAAACACAAGGGAAAGACACGCATATTATATGCTTGACCTTGACAAAGTTGACATTATGTTTTCGAAATAAAATCATCGGCAGACCTTGAGAACAGTCTGCCGATGATTTTATTTACTTTATTTACGGTTGTTGAAATCTTCCTCTATTTCCTCGCTCCAGTTATCATCTATCCTGCCCGTACTGCGCATTGCGGTGAGCGGAGCGGAAATTGCGTCATAGAGTACCTCTGTACCTTTCTTATCTGCGTGATAATTAACGGCTCTTGATTGTTCTATGCCGAAAGATTCGGCTGTTACTATTGCGTCTATATTTGCTCCGATAAAGAGAAATTCCCAGCCGTATTTTGATCTCTGTCGCTCTATCATACGTTTTATATCGCTCTTGCTGTAATGACGGCTTGCGTTTTCCAGACCGTCGGTTGTTATCACGAATATTGTGTGAGCGGGTATATCCTCCGGACGTGCGTACTTGTGGATATTCCCTATATGGTTTATCGCTCCGCCTATTGCATCAAGCAGTGCTGTGCATCCGCCTGCGAAGTAATCGTCAGCCGTCATCGGCTTGACGGTGTTGAGGTCCGCTCTGTCGTGAAGTACGGTTGTCGATGTGTCGAACAGTACGGTTGAAACGTATGCTTTGCCGGGCTGTTTTTTCTGCTTTTCTATCATTGCGTTGAAGCCGCCGATTGTGTCGGTTTCAAGGCCTGCCATTGAGCCGCTCCTGTCGAGTATGAATACCATCTCGGTCGAATGGTTTTTCTGGTTTGCTCTTGCTGTTTTAATGTTTATCTTTTTCATGTGTTTTTCCTCCGCTTATTAATACAGATTTGGGTTTTCTTATCTTCTGTCTGTATTTTAGCATATAGCGGAATAAAAATGGTCGCATGAAAAGCGACAAATGAAAAATCCTGCGATTCGTATGTGGATCGCAGGATGGGTTTATGCGCCGAGCAACATCTGATCGTAAGAGAACAGCGTTTCGTTAATTGTGATTATGTCGTAAATGTTGTTTTTGATAAAATACTCTATTATAATGTCAAACTTGTTGCTGTGCGACAGGGCATAGCCTGCTTTCATCAGCAGCTCGGCGGTTTCTGGGAGTGACAGACCGAGCGCTATCGCAAAAGCAACGGCTGTGGGCTTTGACGGCTTATAATCAATGTTGCTGCGAATCTTCGAAAACAGCTTGCGGTCAATGTTAGCCTTTTTATAGCACTCCGAATCCTTCATACCGCTTTCATCTATCTTGCGCAGGAGCATCTGCGAGAAGCTCTCATCTATACTACCCAGTGCATCCTCAAGCGTACCGTCTTGCGTTTCCGCTTCGGCTTCGAGAACACACATATCGTCAAACGCTTTTTTGTGTGCGGTTGCAGCCGTAGGAAAACAATGTGTGGTTGCTGTGTCCGGCAGCTTTCCCCTAAATAATCTGCGGCTTTTTTCAGCCGACTCATCGGTATGGCTCTGAGCGTAATTATCATCAATGTAGCTTTCTATATCCGAAAACAGCTTATTTGCCTTTAGAAAGCTGTCGCTGTCAAAAATGACAATATAGACCGTCATATCGTCAGCCTGTTCGTGAGTGGCGAGAAAATCGAGAATCGTATCGGACGCAACACGGAACGCTTGTTCTTTCGGATAGCCGTAAACTCCTGCCGAAATCATCGGAAACGCAACCGATTCACAACCATTTTTCAAAGCGAGCGACAAGGAATTTCTGTAACAGCTTTCAAGCAGTTGCTTTTCGCCGGAATCGCCGCCACGCCATATAGGGCCTACTGTGTGGATTATATACCTGCAAGGCATTTTGTAACCGCTTGTGATTTTGGCTTCGCCCGTCCTGCATCCGCCGAGTGCGAGGCACTCTTTATAAAGCTCCTCACCTGCGGCACGGTGTATTGCGCCGTCCACTCCTCCTCCGCCAAGCAATGATTCATTGGCGGCATTGACTACCGCATCGCAAGGAAACTTTGTAATATCTGCACGGACTATCTTTAACGGCATAATTTTCTCCTTTATTTAAGAACGGCTTCGATTGCGGATATTTCCTCATCGGTAAAATCGAGCTTATTGATGCACTCCGCATTTTCGACTATCTGTGACGGACGGCTTGCGCCGATAAGGACGGTTGCTACCGCCTTATTATGAAGTACCCACGAAAGCGCCATCTGCGACAGCTTCTGTCCTCTGCTCAGCGCAATTTCATTCAGAGCATTAAGACGCTTCAGCATTATATCATCAAGCTGTCCCTCAAGCCACGGTGCGCCGCCTTTAGCAAGACGTGAATCTTCGGGAACGCCGTGGAGATACTTATCTGTAAGAAAGCCCTGATAAAGCGGTGAGAATACGGCAAGGCTGAGGTTGTTGTCGAGGCAGTATTTATCGAGATTGTCACGTTCCACCCAGCGATTGAGCATTGAATATGACGGCTGATTTACTATAAACGGCGTTCTCAACTCTTTGAATATTTTCTGAATTTCTGCGGTCTGCTGTCTGTTGTAATTTGAAATTCCGACATAGAAAGCCTTGCCCTGTCTTACCGCATTGTCAAGCGCAAGCGCAGTTTCTTCAAGCGGTGTGTCGGGATCGAAAATGTGATGATAGTAAATGTCGACATAATCCAGCTTCATACGTTTAAGGCTTTGGTCGAGAGAGGCTGTAAGGTATTTTCTTGAGCCGTTCTTGTCACCGTAAGGTCCGTCCCACATTTCATAGCCCGCTTTTGTGGAAATGCACAACTCGTCACGGTATTCCCTCATACCACGGTCGAGAATCTTACCGAAGTTTTCTTCCGCACTTCCGTTGTAAGGATGTCCGTAATTGTTGGCAATGTCAAAATGAGTAATGCCGAGATCGAATGCGGTATGCACCATCTCCTCAGCAGTCGCAAAATCCGAGCCGAAGCCGAAATTCTGCCATAATCCGAGCGAAACTGCGGAAACCTTAAGTCCGCTGTTGCCCAGTCGGTTGTAGACCATTTTTTCGTAACGGTTTTCATTTGGAGCAAACATAATAAACCTCCTGTTGTTCGTGATGCTTTAGCTTTGCTTCTGCCCGTGAAATATCCGGCATGAGCGTTTCGGTTCAGATGAACTGACTTTATTATATACTTAATCCGTGCGGATTTCAAGAATATTGATCTGTGGTTTGCAAAAAAAACTCCGTGTATTTTTCAATGCACGGAGCTGTGTTATCCATAGAATATGTACGGTTATCTTAAAAAGCCGAAGCTTCTTATAATTGCGGGTTCCTTAGCCTTGCCGGAGCAGATCTGGAAGAAAGAAATTATCTTTATTACCCATATAATACCCTGTAAAATCGGGAATGCAATCCAACCGAGGAACGGTATTATAAGAACAAATATAGACAAGATAGAAGCTACCTCAATTTTCAGTGCCTGTCTTACATGGAACATTGCGTACTTTGATGAATTGGTTGCGAGAAGTGCAACAATAATGCCTATAAAGCCCATGAGATAGCAAATCATGGCAAAAACCTTGTTGTCTGAAATATCCTTGGGATCAAATTCAGCGGTATGATCATAAGGATCATAAGCAGGAGCAAATGCAGGCTGAGGGGGTACTGCATTCTGCTGGGGAGGTATTGCGTTCTGCTGAGGGGGAATTGCATTCTGCTGAGGGGGTACTGCACCAAACTGTGTTCCGCAAGCTGTGCAGAAAATTGCATTGTCATCAAGCTGTGCATGGCAATTTGGACATATTTTCATATCTTTTCTCCTTAATCCATTCGTTCTGTGAGTAGTTAAACCGACAGAACATTACTTAATCCACATACAATATTATATCATCATAATGTGCTTGTGTCAATCTGAATTTGAATAAAATAACTTTTTACATTCTAAATTTTTCAACCGACGGCGCTTCTCAGCCTTTGCCACCGACTTCGCAGCTCAGCTTTAAGCGTGTTTTGGGCAACAAAAAAGCACTGCCTAAGCAGTGCTTGAATGGCTCCCCCTACCCCGCTTGAACCAACGGCATCGTGAGCCGTGTCACGCTTCCTCTTGCGGTTCCCGTCTTTTTCTGCTCGTATTCTCGCAAAAAGCCGACCGCTGCGCCAAACCCTGTTCGCTTCTTCCGCCACCGGCGGCGCTTCTCAGGCTTTGCCACCGACTTCGCCCCTCAGCTTTAAGCGTGTTTCAAGCAACAAAAAAGCACTGCATAAGCAGTGCTTGAATGGCTCCCCCTGTTGGACTTGAACCAACGGCATCGTGATTAACAGTCACGCGCTCTACCGACTGAGCTAAGGAGGAATATATAAAGAAAGCACAGGAACTGTGCTTTCTTCTTTATGTCGGCATCTATCTATCTTCCCGGGCAGTCACCCGCCAAGTATTTTCGACGTAAATGAGCTTAACTACTGTGTTCGGAATGGGAACAGGTGGAACCTCATCACAATCAACACCGACTTTTAAGGGATATTCCCTCAAAATTGAATAACGAACCAAAAACAAAACATATATTCTCATTAGGTTTAAGCCCTCGACCGATTAGTATCTGCTGGCTAAATTGCTCACACAACTTACACCTTAGACCTATCAACCTCGTAGTCTACAAGGGGTCTTAACTTAAAAGTGGGATATCTTATCTTAAGGACGGCTTCACGCTTAGATGCTTTCAGCGTTTATCCGATCCGCACTTAGCTGCCCAGCTGTGCCACTGGCGTGACAACTGGTGCACCAGAGGTGCGTCCATCCCGGTCCTCTCGTACTAGGGACAGCTCCTTTCAAATATCCTACGCCCACGACAGATAGGGACCGAACTGTCTCACGACGTTCTGA
>OHUE01000321.1_pt1 | contig 28735 bp, 30 predicted proteins | sample 1579111 | NCBI WGS metagenome assembly OHUE01 (sample SAMEA3879524, study PRJEB24766) | human gut metagenome | biome: human-associated habitat; feature: feces | place: USA | collected 1985/1987 | reverse complement strand
CAGGACCTCAGAGAGAACCGGTACAACCTGATTACTTCTCTGAAGACTACTTCTGATAAATAAAACCGAATAATTATGAGTGCTGAAGTACAAGAAAGCAGCAAAAAAGGAAAAGGTTCGAAGCAAAAAAAGATGACTGTCCGCGTAGACTTTACGCCTATGGTGGATATGAACATGTTGCTGATTACTTTCTTTATGCTGTGTACCACGCTGAGCAAACCTCAGACGATGGAAATAAGTATGCCGAGCAATGACAAGAACATCACTGAAGAGCAGCAGAGCAAGGTGAAGGCTTCACAAGCAATTACCCTGTTACTGGCCGGAGGAGATAAATTGTATTATTATGAAGGAGAACCTAATTATAAAGACTATACATCGCTGAAGGAAACTTCCTATAATGCAGATGGTCTGCGTTCCATTCTTCTTAAAAAGAACTCGGCGGCAGTTCGTGAAGTAAACGATCTGAAAAAACAGAAAGCTGATCTAAAGATATCAGAGGAGGAGTATACGAAAAAACTAGCTGAAATAAAAAGCGGAAAGGATACCCCGACTGTTATTATTAAAGCAACGGATGACTCTTCATACAAGAATCTGATTGATGCTCTGGATGAAATGCAAATATGCAATATAGGTAAGTATGTAATTACAGACATCGCTGATGCAGATCAGTTCTTGATCAAGAACTATGATACGAAGGGCGATCTGAGTAAAGACATTGCGGAATAGTAACACACATTTAAAAGGAGGAAAAGAAAATGGCAAAAATAGATTTGACCTCACCTGAATGGTGTGAACTGATATTCCAAGGTAAGAACAAGGCATACGGTGCCTATAAGATGCGTGCCAATTCACCTAAACGCCACACGTGGGCAATGGTGATTGTAGTGATCATTGCTGCCATAAGTTTCAGTATACCGACATTGGTAAAACTGGCAACCCCGAAGCAGAAAGAGGTGATGACAGAGGTGACTACCTTGTCACAACTGGAAGAACCCGAAGTGAAACAGGAAGAGTTCAAGAAAGTGGAACCGGTGGCTCCGCCTCCCGCTCTGAAAAGCTCTATCAAATTTACAGCTCCTGTCATCAAAAAAGATGAAGAAGTGCGTGATGATGAAGAGATAAGGAGTCAGGAAGAATTGACTCAGACCAAAGTGGCTATCTCTATTGCCGATGTGAAAGGTAATGATGAGCTGAACGGTAAAGATATTGCTGAACTGAAAGAAGTGATAACCAAAGCCCCCGAAGCAGAAGAAAAACCATATACTATGGTAGAACAGATGCCTCAGTTCCCGGGTGGTGATAGAGAATTGCTGTCTTTTATAGCAAAGAATTTGCATTATCCTACCATTGCGCAGGAAAATGGAATACAGGGTAAAGTGTTTGTCCGCTTTGTGGTTTCGGCTACAGGTGACGTAAAGGATGTGAAGGTGATGCGTTCTCTGGACCCGTATTGCGACAAGGAAGCCATCAGGGTGATCCAGTCATTGCCGAAGTGGATTCCGGGAAGACAGAACGGACGTAATGTTCCCGTGTACTATACCGTTCCTATAACTTTTAAGCTACAATAATATCTATATATGATGATGAAGCTGTATATTGCATTATTGGCTGCTTCGTTGCTGCTGCTTTCGGGCTGCGGCAACAAACCCAAACCGGGGGAAGACGATACGTTGACCTCTGGCACTATAACGATAGCGGTGGACGAAACTTTCCGTCCCATTATAGAAGAGGAGTTACAGGTGTTTCATGCATTGACACCGGATGCCACCGTGCATCCCATTTATTGCAGCGAAGTGGAAGCCATGAAACTTTTGCTGGCGGATAGTGTACGTCTGGCTATAACCACCCAGCAACTCACCAAGCAGGAAACAGCCTATCTTAATGACAAGAAATTCTTTCCTGTATCGGTAAAGATGGCGACAGATGGTTTGGCCTTGATAGTGAACAAGCAAAATACGGATTCATTAATTACGGTTGACCAGTTTAAAGAAATACTGACGGGGAAAGTTACTGACTGGAAACAGTTGAATCCTGCTTCCCGTTTGGGTGAGCTCCAACTGGTATTTGATAATCCCAATTCGAGCACCGTACATTATGTACTTGATTCGATCTGCGGCGGTATGCCTTTGTCGAAGGACCTGAAGGCGCAGAAAACAAATCCGGAGGTGATTTCGTATGTGGCTAAGAATCCCGCAGCTTTAGGGGTTATCGGTGTCAACTGGATAGGAAATCCTGCGGATAGTACGCGACTCTCTTTCAATGACGCCATTCGGATAATGGCTGTCAGCCGTGCGGATTCGGCTACAGTGGGAAATAGTTTCAAGCCTTATCAAGCTTATCTGGCTTTGAACCAGTATCCGCTAACTCGCAATGTGTACATTTTACTCAATGATCCTAAAAGTGGCCTGCCCAGTGGTCTGACTTCTTTCCTGACAGATTTCCGGGGACAGCGTATCATCTTGAAATCAGGACTGGTACCTGCTACGGCTGCTGTGAGGATTGTAGATGTAAAAGAGGAATAATAAATGAACAAAAAAGAAGAACCATGAAAAAATTAGTATTAACCGTGATGAGCCTGTGCCTGGCCGTAACTATGTGGGGACAGACACCAGCAGGCAGCGAATGGTCACCCCAAGTGAAACAGGCTGCCACGATGATAAAGGAGAATCCGGCAAAAGCCTCCGAGGCTTTTGATGAACTGATGAAAGGTAAAAATAAGAAGAATACTTCCTTGTTGGTAGAGATAGGCCGGGCTTATCTGGACCAGGGAAAAACAGCAGAAGCTGCCGAATATGCACAGCGCGCTAAAGATGTGAACAGTAAATGTGCTGTAGCCTATCTGCTGAGTGGTGATGTGGCATTGAAACTAAATGATGTGAACAAAGCCAGCAGTGATTATAACCAGGCTATTTATCTGGATGAAAATTGCAGCGAAGCTTATTTTAAATATGCACAGGTATATAAAGGTGTAGACCCTCAACTGTCACTGGATATGTTGATGCGTTTGCAGACTAAGGCTCCGGACGATAACCGTATCAGTAAGGAATTGGCCGATGTATATTATACGATGGGGCAGTATGGCAAAGCAAAAGAAGCTTATGAAAGTTATCTGAAAGTAGGTACGCCTACCGAACAGGACTATACCCGCTATGCCACGTTGCTATATCTGAATAAGGATTATGCGCAGTCTTCGGATATGGTAAAGAAAGGTTTGGAACTTGCTCCGGAAAATCATGTGCTGAAGCGTCTGGCGATGTATGATAATCTGGAGTTAAAGGATTACAAAGAAGGACTGGAAGCAGCCGCCACTTTCTTTTCTAATCCCGGTAATCCGGATTATGTATATTTGGATTACGTTTATTTCGCCCGTTTGCTGGAAGCTGACAAGCAGTATGATGAAGCGGTGGCACAGTTCGACAAAGCACTGGCTATGGACAAATCGCATACGGAAATCTATAAAGATATCTCTGATGTATACGAAAAGGAACGTGATTTTCCGAAGGCCATAGAGGCTTATAAAAATTATTTGGGCGGAATGAAAGGTGATCCGGATATTAGTGACCTGTTTTTATATGGACGTTTGAACTATTATGCGGCTACTGATTCTGCTTATCAGGATAAGCAACCACTTTATCTAGCTGAAGCCGATACTATTTTTGCACAAGTGGCTGCTAAAGTTCCCGATAACTATTTAGGAAACTTCTGGCGTGCCCGTGTTAATTCTTTGCGTGATCCTGAAACAACTCAGGGATTGGCAAAGCCTTATTATGAGGCTGCACTGAGTATTCTGGAACAGAAGCCTGATGCTACTAAATCAGTGTTGGTGGAATGTAACAGCTATTTGGGATATTATTATTTTGTAAAAGAAGATTATAACCAGTCAAAACTGTATTGGAATAAGATATTGGAAATTGATCCTGGAAACGAAACTGCTACTAAAGCACTAGGAGGAATTAAATAGTCCTTCTTTTTTCATTTATCATTTGAGTTGAGCGGACAGTACTTGGTTGCCGCCCGCTTAATTCGTTTCATAGTTAATGAATATTAAAGATGAGTCATTCTTCTTGTTTATTCAAATAAACTATATACATTTGCAGTGTACTAATCAACTAATACACTAAATAACTAATTAAACCATAAACACAATGATGATTGAAGTAAAGAACTTGTTTTTCAGTTATGGAAAGAGAAAACAGAAAGTCTTTGATGACTTCTCGCTAGCATTGGACAAAGGTTCAGTTTACGGCCTTTTAGGGAAGAACGGTACAGGTAAATCTACTTTGCTTTATTTAATGACAGGTTTGCTTCGTCCTCAGGCCGGACGGGTGCTTTACAAAGGGGTGGATGTTTCCATGCGCTATCCCCTGACTTTGCAGGACATGTTTCTAGTGCCTGAAGAATTTGCTTTGCCATCAGTCAGTTTGAAACAATACTTGAAGCTGAATACTCCGTTTTATCCGAATTTCAGCAATGAACTCTTGAGCACTTGCCTTCGTGATTTTGATATGAATGAAGATATTCATTTGGGCGAACTTTCGATGGGACAGAAGAAGAAAGCATTTATGTGCTTTGCATTAGCTACCAATACCTCTTTGTTGGTAATGGACGAGCCCAGCAACGGATTGGATATTCCTTCTAAAAGTCAGTTTCGTAAAGTAATCGCTTCGGGCATGACCGATGAAAAATCAGTCATCATCTCTACGCACCAGGTGAGAGATATTGACAGCCTGCTGGATCATGTGGTTATTATTGACGGTACCCGCGTATTGTTGAATGCATCGGTAAAGACCATCTGTGACAAAGTCTATTTTGCAGAGCAAGGCATGAATGAACCGACGGACACAGCACTCTATGTCCAGCCGTCCGTCCAGGGAAACAGTGTCATCTTCCCGAACACTGAGAATGAGGAAACGAATTTGAATCTGGAAGTATTATTCAACGCTATGCTGGCAGAGAGAGAAAAAATGCAAACCATGTTTAACAAGTAACACACACAAACACTATGGATACGAATAACTTCTTTAGCTTTTCGCGTATTGCAATGGTAATGAAACGCGAGATTATGGAAAATTGGAAAACGAATCTTTATCGTTTGATAGGAATTTATGCTGCATTCGCCTTGGTAATGATACTTCATATGTGGACAATGAGTTCTGGTAGGTCTTCTCAGATATCGTTTACTACTTATTGTTCTAATATAATGGGGACCTTTGTTTTTATCATTGGTATTGCCAGTATTGCTTATGCTGCCAACATTATGGAAAACATGATTACAAAAGAAAAACGTATCGCTTTTCTGATGCTTCCGGCGACTATGATAGAGAAATTTGTAGCACGATTTTTAATTGTTACGGTAGGGATGGCCGCAGCCATTATAGTTGCCGCTTCATTGGCAGAGATTACGCGTTATCTTGTACTTCCTTTGTTTAATTTGCCCGAGGCATTCCATCAATCAGTGTTGTACCATCTTCTTTCTATGGCTGCTATAGATGGAGAACAGGTATTTAGGGGATCGGGATCCGCTTTGAATATGTCCTACCAGAACTGGCTGGGTGAGCTGTGCGGATGGGCTTTCTTGGTGTGGTCACATTCACTTTATATTCTAGGGGGGAGTTATTGGTACAAGAAACCTTTTTTCAAGACATTGGGTACATTGATGCTTATTTCTATTCTGTGTTCGGTCTTGTCAGTACATATCATATCATGGGTAGGCAATGACGGTATGCGTAGTTTCGCCGAATGGCTGGAAGCTAATTTCCAGTGGGTGACATTAAACAAGTTACTTTCCTTAGGGGTGGCGTTCTTCAGTGCATTCACCATGTTCAACTGGTGGCTGAGTTACCGGCTCTTTACCCGTTCACAAGTTATTAAACCCAAATTCCGTTTGCTATGAAATTTAAAGAAAGTAAATCCATTTACTTGCAGATAGCTGACCGGATATGTGATGAAATCCTGCAAGGACAATATACGGAAGAAGAGCGTATTCCATCGGTCAGAGAATACGCCGCCACAGTGGAGGTGAATGCAAATACGGTGGTCCGCACGTATGATTACCTTCAGGGACAAGAGATCATTCACAATAAACGCGGCATTGGTTATTTTGTATCGGCAGGGGCTAAAGACCGGATTATTGCTTTACGGAAAAATACATTCCTGCATGAAGACCTGCCTGAGTTTTTCAGACAAGTGAAGACATTGGATATTCCCATGAAGGAGATAGAAAAAATGTATAAGGAATATCTGACTCAACAATGACACAACACCAAGCACATCTACGACAACACATACACAACATCGGTTAGATAAAGAAATCCCGGCAGAGCGATGACTCGCCGGGATTTCTTATATCCGGTTACTTGTCTGCTATAAAAATTGTAGTCCAGTATAACCATTCGGTTGCAGCTCGGAGGATATCGGGATTGATAGATTGGGTGTTATCTTTGGGATGATGGTAATAACCGCCTCCCAAGGCCCATAAGTCTATACATGGATAGCCGGCTTTCATAAAGACTGCACCGTCTGTGCGAGGGCGGGTCAGGAAATGAGTCTCACTAGTGAACAGACGTCGATGTACATACCTATCATTGGCTTTCTCTGATAGCTCAGCCAGTTCGGGGTATTTATAGTGATAATTCGCTCCTAGCATCTCACCTACACCCACTTGTTCCAGATTCAGGATTGCTACCACTTTGTTTTGGGGCACAAGGGGATGGTTGGTGTAGTAGGTACTTCCGGTGAGTCCGGCCTCCTCGCCGTCCACACTCATAAAGATGATGCTGCGTTTCGGTTTTATCTTTGATTTTGCCAGTGCTTCGGCTACTCCCAGCATGGCAGCGGAGGAAGAATTGTTGTCATTCGCTCCTTCAATTAGGAAAGGAATCATTCCTAAGTGGTCCAGATGGGCGGAAATGATTACATATTCATTGCATAGTATAGGATCACTGCCTTTGATCATGCCCAAAATATTTTTTCCAGTAGCATTGGGATTATAGGTAGCATTCATTTTGATGTGGGCTCTCTTTCCGGTATGGAAAGAGGCAGGCTTCTGAGTCTTATAAATCTGCCGGATGGTTTCTTTATAGGTCTTGCCTGTTCCCCTGAAAATATCATTGACCACAGTGTCTGTAACATGACAATAGACAAATCCCGGATTATAGGGGGCATTCGGACCGGGAACCCATTTGTATAACAAGCCTGCCGCACCATGGGCTGCAGCGTTGTTCAGCTTGGTTTGGTGCAAAGTATGTTTGTACCACATGGCCAGTGAATCGGGGTTACGGCTTATATTGGGTGTTTCTCCCTCTACCAGCACAATCTTGCCTTTTACATCTATGTCTTTGTAATCATCATATCCTAATTCGGGTGCTGTAACGCCAAATCCGGCATATACCACATCGGCTGTCACTTCTCCGTTACTGGTCATTCCTCCGGCAAACCAACCATCTGCCCAAGGGTATGTCTTGGAGATCCATACAGTTTTTTTCTTGTCTTGGGTGACAGGAAATAGGATATCCATAGTGCTTCCCGGTTGTATCTCTACACAAGGGTGGGGGAATAGCTGTATGTAGGAACCATTCTCACCACGAGGTATTAGTTTCCACTCTTTAAAATATCCTTTTACGATATCTACAGCTTTAGCCATTCCGGGCGAACCTGCGAGTCGTCCCTCCAAGGCCGGGTCTGAAAGTTGCTTTACATAACCGAAAATCTTTTCGGTAGTGATGTTACGATGCATGGCATCAAGGTACATTTCTTCATCAGTCATGGTAGCCGTTCTTCTTTGGGCGGATGAAGACAGGGAGCCCAATGCAAGAATTGCAGATAACAAGAGGAGTCCTTTTTTCATGTTAATATGTTGATTTAAGATTCGGTTCTAAAGATAAAAAGAAAAGATCAGATTCCTGTTTATCTCCTTGTAAAAATCTTAAGTTCGTATTTCTTGATATAAATCAAACCGTTACATCGTGAAAAGTCTGTACCTTTGCACCCTGAAAATCAAGGGTAACAAGTGGACGTAATTCAAGAACCGAGAAGTGTACGAAAGAACCTTGCCAGACTGGCGGTTCCTATTTTCATTGAAACATTGCTGATTATGATGCTGGGCGCGGTAGATACCGTGATGCTGAGTCAGTATTCAGACAATAGTGTGGCTGCCGTCGGGGTGGTCAACCAGCTCATCATGTTTGCTTTCCTGATATTCGAGGTGATTAATATAGGAACTTCCGTACTCTGTTCGCAATATTTGGGAGCAAGAATGCACAAGAATATGGTGCAGGTGGTGGGAGTATCATTGATACTCAATTTGGTGTTCGGCCTGTTTGTCAGTGCTATTCTGCATTACGGAGCCACTTCTCTGCTATCTATGATGGGACTTCGTCCCGAACTGATGGAATATGGAGTGAGTTACATGAAGATAGTAGGGGTATTCGCTTTTTTTCAAGCCATATCTCTGACTATTTCTGCCTCTTTGCGTAGTGCTAACAAAGCGGTTTATCCCATGATGGTAACGGTAGTTGTGAATATTCTGAATATCATCGGTAACTATTCGCTGATTTTCGGTAAGTTCGGCATGCCGGCTTTGGGAGTGGAAGGTGCGGCTATCTCTACAGCATTTGCCCGAGGGGTATCTATGGTGATACTTTTTGTAATTCTTTTCCGCAAGCATATTCCCAGATTTCCGTTATCCTATTTTTGCCCCTTCCCGTTTGTCGAGCTGAAAAACCTGTTGAAAATCGGAGTCCCCTCGGCCGGAGAAAATATGTCCTACAGTTTCTCTCAGGTAGTATTGACCTATTTTATTAATATGTTGGGGAATGAAGCGCTGGCTACCCGTACCTATGTGGTGAATATAGTGATGTTCGTTTATTTGTTTGCTATTGCCATGGCACAAGGTGGAGCCATCTGTATCGGACATCTGGTAGGTGAAAGGAAAATTCATGCAGCCTATCTGTTAGGCAAATATGTGATGCGTATTTCTATTTTGGTTTCTTTGGTTTTATCCTGTATCTGGGCTTTGATGGGGCATACCTTGTTTAGCTGGTTGACAGATAATCCGGAAATTATCCGTCTGGGTACTATTATCCTGTTTATTGATGTGATTTTGGAAGTGGGACGGGCTATTAATATTTATGCGACGAATGCTTTACGTGCAACGGGTGATGTAAATTATCCGTTTTATGTAGGATTTGTTGTTCAGTGGAGTGTTGCCGTAGGTTGTGGTTTCTTGTTCGGCATTCATTGGGGATGGGGATTGGTAGGTATGTGGTGTGCGTTTGTGCTGGATGAAAATCTTCGTGGTATTATCTTTGTACAGCGTTGGAACAGTCTGAAATGGACTAAAAAGGGATTTGTGAAATAAATCTTCATTTTCGCAAACTTTATGCATCTTCAGGCCGTTAAACTCAAGAAAAAGAATTAATTTTGCAGTCTGATAATTATCAAAGAATATAATATGGAGCTCGATTTACTCACGGCAATATCACCTATTGACGGTCGATACAGAGGAAAAGCGGGAGCTTTGGCCTCTTATTTTTCTGAATTTGCACTCATCAAGTACCGTGTGCAGGTAGAAATTGAATACTTTATCACTCTGTGTGAACTACCGTTGCCACAGCTGAAAAGCTTTGATCATGCACGTTTTGATGCATTGCGCGCTATTTATAAGAATTTTTCAGAAGCTGACGCACAGCGTATTAAAGAGATAGAAAGTGTAACAAACCACGATGTAAAGGCTGTAGAATATTTCATCAAAGAAGAATTCGATAAGTTGGGCGGAATGGAGGAATACAAGGAATTCATTCATTTCGGATTGACATCACAGGACATAAACAATACTTCTGTACCTTTGTCTATAAAGGAGGCATTGGAACAAGTGTACTATCCGCAAATTGAAGAGCTGATTGCTCAGTTGACTACATACGCTGAAGAATGGGCAAATATCCCTATGTTGGCAAAAACACATGGGCAGCCTGCTTCTCCTACTCGCCTGGGTAAAGAAATCATGGTTTTCGTTTATCGTCTGAATCGTCAGCTGGCTGTATTGAAAGCTTGTCCTGTCACGGCTAAATTCGGTGGTGCGACGGGTAATTACAATGCACATCATGTAGCTTATCCCGAATATGACTGGAAAGAATTCGGTAATAAGTTTGTAGCAGGAAAGCTGGGATTGGAACGTGAGGAATATACTACTCAGATTTCTAATTATGATAATCTGGGAGCCATCTTTGATGCCATGAAGCGCATCAATACCATTATGATTGACATGAACCGCGACTTTTGGCAGTACATCTCTATGGAGTACTTCAAACAGAAGATTAAAGCGGGCGAAGTCGGTTCCAGCGCTATGCCGCACAAAGTAAACCCCATCGACTTCGAAAATGCTGAAGGTAATCTAGGTATGGCAAACGCTATTTTGGAGCATCTTTCTTCTAAGTTGCCTGTTTCCCGCTTGCAACGTGACTTGACAGACTCTACTGTGTTGCGTAACGTCGGTGTACCTTTCGGTCACATTGTGATTGCTATCCAAAGTTCGTTGAAAGGTCTGCGTAAACTGTTGCTGAATGAGAAAGCAATCTATGCCGACTTGGATAATTGTTGGAGTGTGGTGGCGGAAGCTATCCAGACTATTTTGCGCCGCGAAGCCTATCCTCATCCGTATGAGGCATTGAAAGCTTTGACCCGTACAAACCAAGCTATCACAGAAGGGGCTATTAAAGAATTCATAGAAACACTAAATGTAAGCGAAGATATTAAAAAGGAACTGCGAGTGATTACACCGCATAATTATACAGGTATTTAAAAAATAGTTAGTTGGATTTTAATCAAAAAAGCCCGAGAGGGCGTTATACATTAATTAATAAACAAAAGGAAAACCATGAGTACAGAAAATGAAAGCAGACAAGAAGGTGCTGCAAACGAAGAAAACCAGAATGTAAGCCGTGATGGTGGTTATAAGTCTTATAACAGAGACAGTAATTACAACAGATACAACAACGACGGCGAACAGCGTCCTTACCGTCCTCGTACGAACAGCTATAATCGCGAAGGTGGCGACCGTCCTTACCGTTCTTCTTATAACAACGGTGACCGTCCTTCCTATAATCGCTATAATAATAATGGTGACCGTCCGCAACGTCCCCGCTTTAATCCTAACAGTGAGGATGGAGGAGAACAACGTTCATACCGTCCTCGTACAAATTATAATCGTGAAGGTGGTGAGCAGCGTCCATATACTCCGCGCCCTCGTTTCAATAATGGTGAGGAAGGTGGTGAACGTCAATACCGTCCCCGTACAAACTATAATCGCGAAGGTGGTGAGCAGCGTCCATATACTCCGCGTCCCCGTTTTAACAGCGGTGAAGGTGGTGAACAGCGTTCTTACACTCCGCGTCCTCGTACCGGCGGTTATAATCAAGGCGGCGACCGTCCTTATCGTCCTCGTACCGGTGGTTATCAAGGTGGTGGATACAATCGTCCCTATCGCCCCCGTACGGCTGATTATAACCCGAATGCAAAGTATAGTCTGAAGAAACAGATTGAATATAAAGATATATTGACCGATCCAAATGAGCCGATTCGTCTGAACAAGTTCTTGGCTAATGCAGGTATATGTTCCCGTCGTGAGGCTGATGAGTTTATTACAGCAGGTGTAGTCAGTGTAAATGGTGAAGTGGTAACCGAATTAGGTACTAAGATCAAGCGTACTGACGAAGTGAAGTTCCATGACGAACCGGTAAGTATTGAACGTAAAACTTATATTTTGTTGAATAAACCGAAGGATTGTGTGACTACTTCTGATGATCCTCAGGAACGTAAGACTGTAATGGATTTTGTGAAAGGTGCTTGTAAGGAGCGTATTTATCCAGTTGGGCGTTTGGATCGTAATACTACCGGTGTATTACTGTTAACTAACGATGGTGATTTGGCTTCCAAGCTGACTCATCCTAAGTATTTGAAGAAGAAGATTTATCATGTATATTGTGATAAGAATGTAACCAAGGCAGATCTTGACCAGATTGCAGCAGGTGTGACATTGGATGATGGAGAGATCCATGCAGATGCCATCAGCTATGCATCGGAAACAGACAAGTCACAAGTCGGTATTGAAATCCATTCCGGAAAGAACCGTATTGTGCGTCGTATTTTTGAATCCTTGGGATATAAGGTAATCAAGCTGGACCGCGTTTATTTTGCTGGCCTGACTAAAAAAGGTTTGCGTCGCGGTGACTGGCGTTACCTGACGGAACAAGAAGTGAACATGCTCCGCATGGGCTCATTTGAATAATAAACAATAAAGAGACAAAACAATGGAAAAAATTAGTAGAACAAAGATTGTTGACTTGCTGAAGCGCCGTGATTTTGGTGCGATGGTCAATGTAAAAGGTTGGGTTCGTACCCGCCGCGGTAGCAAACAGGTAAATTTTATCGCCCTGAATGACGGTTCTACAATAAATAATGTGCAGATTGTTGTTGATTTGGCAAACTTTGACGAAGAAATGTTGAAGCAGATCACCACCGGTGCATGTATCAGTGTGAACGGTGAGTTGACCGAATCCATTGGCTCTGGTCAGGCTGCCGAAGTTCAAGCGCGTGGAATCGAAGTATTAGGTACTTGTGATAATACTTATCCGTTACAGAAGAAAGGTCATACGATGGAGTTTCTTCGTGAGATCGCTCATTTGCGTCCCCGTACCAATACATTTGGAGCTGTATTCCGCATCCGCCACAACATGGCTATCGCTATCCATAAGTTCTTCCATGAACGTGGTTTCTTCTATTTTCATACACCTATTATCACAGCATCCGATTGTGAAGGTGCGGGACAGATGTTCCAGGTTACTACCAAGAATCTTTATGATTTGAAGAAAGATGAAAACGGAGCGATTATTTATGATGATGATTTCTTTGGCAAACAAGCCAGTTTGACGGTTTCCGGACAGTTGGAAGGTGAATTGGCTGCTACTGCTTTGGGGGCTATTTATACATTTGGACCTACATTCCGTGCGGAGAACTCCAATACGCCGCGTCACTTGGCCGAGTTTTGGATGATTGAACCTGAGGTTGCGTTCAATGATATTACTGATAATATGGATTTGGCCGAAGACTTTATTAAATATTGTGTACAGTGGGCGCTTGACAACTGCTATGATGATGTGAAGTTCTTGAACGATATGTTCGATAAAGGATTGATAGAACGTTTGCAGGGCGTGCTGAAGGAAGAATTTGTCCGTCTGCCTTATACGGAAGGTATCAAGATACTGGAGGAAGCTGTAGTAAAAGGTCATAAATTTGAATTCCCGGTATATTGGGGAGTAGACTTAGCCTCTGAACATGAACGTTATTTGGTGGAAGAGCACTTTAAACGTCCTGTAATCCTGACAGACTATCCGAAAGAAATCAAAGCATTCTATATGAAGCAGAATGAGGATGGAAAGACGGTGCGTGCAATGGATGTATTATTCCCGAAGATTGGCGAAATAATAGGTGGGTCTGAACGTGAGGCTGATTATGACAAATTGATGACCCGCATTCAGGAACTGGGAATTCCGATGAAGGATATGTGGTGGTATCTGGATACCCGCAAGTTTGGTTCATGTCCTCATTCTGGTTTTGGACTTGGTTTTGAACGGTTGTTGCTGTTTGTTACCGGTATGACCAATATTCGTGATGTGATACCTTTCCCACGTACTCCGCGCAATGCTGAATTCTAATTGTAGGAAATAATAATTCAAAAAATCCTGCCCTATAACATAGAGCAGGATTTTTTTTGTGTTTAACTGTAAAAAAGTTATTTGAAAAGCAGAAAGTTTGAAAAATTTTTCTAATTTTGTTGTATCCACATAACGCAATTTGTTAACTAAATATATACAGCTATGAAACGGAAAAAATTATTCCTACTGATGATAGCATTCTTGCTAATCGGTACTTCGCGTGTAGTGGGACAGGAAAAATCAGATGCAGCCCCTGTCAACTTGAAAGGGATTTGGCAGATGTGCTTTTATGTATCAGGTACTCCTCAGGTGCCGGGTGAGTTGAAACCAAGTAATTCTTTTAAAATTTTGTCTGATGACGGCAAGTTTACCAATATGACCATGATTCCTAATCATGGAGCTATTATTATTGGTTCCGGTACCTATCGGCAGACTGCTCCTAATGCTTATACAGAGCATGTGGAGAAAAATCTGCATCTTCCACAATTGGTAGGTGTGGATAATATTTTGGAATTTGAGATGAAGGGGGGCGATGTCATGGTACTGAAGTTTTTTGTGAAAACGGATAAGGATGGAAATGAAATCAATTCTTGGTATTATGAAACTTGGAAACGGGTGAAAATGCCTCCTGTTTATCCCAAGGATTTGGTCAGATAAGTTTGAATCTTTGTTTATAAACAAAGGATAGTCATTGGGGAGGGGCTGCTCTTTCATTTTTTGAAAGCGTGGTCCCTATCTATATGGTGGGATATGTGTCTTGTTTATATGATTACTTGTTTGGATACTTAAATGAAAGGTGTCTATGTATTAATTGTTTCCAATAAAATGATGTAGTGAGTAACTGTTACCTGTTTGCAGGTTGCTTAAATATACGGTAAAATTCCTGTAATCTCTTCTTAATTTGCACAGAATTTCAAAAAATGTGCTATTCTTCATCACTTTTATGCCTTTTCGAGAACAAAAATTGGAAATAATCGTTAACTTTGTCGCCAATAACAGAAATAGAAAAGGAGATTAATGTCTAAACTTTATATAATAGCGGGGTGTAACGGAGCTGGTAAAACGACTGCTTCGTATACGGTATTACCCGAAATTTTAGAGTGCCGTGAATTTGTCAATGCCGATGAAATCGCCAAGGGACTTTCTCCTTTTAACCCCTCAAGTGTAGCAATCGAAGCGGGACGACTGATGCTGAAACGCATCGGAGAACTGTTGTCAGCCGGAGTCAGTTTTTCTGTTGAAACTACATTGTCTACCCGTTCTTATATCAATCTTATCCAGCAGGCACAAAATCAAGGATATAGTGTCAGCCTTATTTATTTTTGGCTGAATTCGCCTGAACTGGCTATAGAGCGAGTGAAACAGCGTGTTGCCAACGGAGGGCATGATGTACCTGCTCCCATTATCCGTCGTCGTTATCGTTCGGGGTTGGAAAACTTTTTCCGTATTTATATGCCTTGCGTGGATTATTGGATGCTTGCGGACAATAGCTGCACACCGCGTGTTATTGTGGCGGACGCCTTCCGTTTGGGAGATGAGGTCCATATCTATAATCAAGAACTTTTTACTAAAATCAGAAGTTATGTCAACTGAAGAAGAATATAAGGAATTAAGTGCGAAGTTGCGTTATGGTTTAGAATTAGCGGAACAGCGGTTGATAGAGGAAACTGCACGGCGCGAAGGGACACTGTGTTATGGTCGTCCCGATGGAAAAGTAGTTCGGATCTCAGCAACTGAACTTTTAAAGCTTCGTCAGTCCGGTGGAAACAATGCGGCATCTGTGGCTGTTTGTACTTGCTCTGAGATGGAGAGTGGCTGGAATCGTTGAAAATATATGAATAACTGTATATGTATAGGGAAGAATCAAAATTTCTTCCCTATGTTTTTACTCCGTTATTCAAAGCCTAGATGTGGTTGTATCAGCCTTTTGTATGCAAAAAGCAGGAGGAAAAAATATCTTAATTTGTTTGTCAGTTCAAAGAAAAGCCGTACCTTTGCAAGCCGATTATTATCAAAAGTTTATAAAGAATTAATTCTTAGCGTGTTAATAGTTCTTTGTCCGGGAACGGTTAGAAACGCTGGGAAGAATTGTTTTTTAGTAGTTAACATTTAAAAAAGAATTTAAGAGTGGATACTTTAAGTTACAAGACCATTTCTGCAAACAAAGAAACAGCTCATAAAGAATGGGTTGTTGTCGATGCAACCGATCAGGTCGTAGGCCGTCTCGGTTCGAAAGTTGCGAAACTGTTGAGAGGAAAGTACAAACCAGACTTTACCCCTCATGCTGACTGCGGTGATAATGTTATTATCATTAATGCAGACAAAGTGAAATTTACCGGAAACAAGTGGAACGACAAGGTTTACTTGCGCTATACAGGTTATCCCGGTGGTCAGAGAGAAATGACTCCTGCCCAGTTGATGAAGAAACCTAACGGTGAAGAAAAACTGTTGAAGAGAGTAGTAAAGGGTATGCTTCCTAAAAATCGTCTGGGAGCACAGTTGCTGGGCAATTTGTATGTTTACGCTGGTAGTGAACATAAACATGAAGCTCAGACTCCGAAATCAATTGATATAAACTCACTTAAATAATAAAGAATGGAAGTAGTAAATGCATTAGGCAGACGTAAACGCGCAATCGCACGCGTATTCGTAAGCGAAGGTACTGGAAAGATTACTATTAACAAGAGAGACCTTGCACAGTACTTTCCATCAACTATTCTTCAGTATGTAGTAAAACAGCCTTTGAACAAGCTGGAGGCTGCTGAAAAATATGATATCAAAGTAAATCTTTACGGTGGTGGTTTTACAGGTCAGTCACAGGCTTTGCGTCTGGCTATCGCCCGTGCGCTGGTTAAAATCAACCCTGAAGATAAAACAGCTCTTCGTTCAGAAGGCTTCATGACACGTGATTCTCGTTCTGTAGAACGTAAGAAACCGGGTCAGCCCAAAGCACGTCGTAGATTCCAGTTCAGTAAACGTTAATATCCGGTTTTACTTGGAACTGGTTAAGAAGCGTTTAGTATCTAAACCAGCGGGACTCTACTTGGTAGCGGACTACCCGATGGTTGGTTGAGATAAACAAAAAAGAAAGTAAACGATTTAAAGAATAACAAAATGTCTAGAACTAATTTCGATACATTATTGGAAGCCGGTTGCCACTTCGGACACCTTAAGAGAAAGTGGAATCCCTCAATGGCTCCTTATATTTTCATGGAACGCAATGGTATCCATATCATTGACCTCCATAAAACAGTTGCTAAAGTAGATGAAGCTGCTGATGCACTGAAACAAATCGCAAAATCAGGTAAGAAAGTCCTGTTTGTTGCTACTAAGAAACAAGCTAAACAAGTAGTAGCTGAGAAAGCTGCTTCTGTAAATATGCCTTATGTAATCGAGCGTTGGCCGGGTGGTATGTTGACTAACTTCCCGACTATCCGTAAGGCTGTGAAGAAAATGGCTACTATCGATAAGTTGACCAACGATGGTACTTATTCAAACCTTTCTAAGAGAGAAGTTCTGCAAATCTCTCGTCAGCGTGCTAAATTGGAGAAGAACTTAGGCTCTATCGCTGATTTGACTCGTTTGCCGTCAGCACTGTTCGTTATCGATGTGTTGAAAGAAAACATTGCAGTTCGTGAAGCTAACCGTCTGGGTATCCCTGTATTTGCTATCGTTGATACAAATTCAGATCCTTCAAACGTAGACTTCGTGATTCCTGCAAACGATGACGCTACTAAGTCTGTAGAAGTGATCTTGGATGCTTGTTGTGGCGCTATCGCTGAAGGCTTGGAAGAAAGAAAAGCTGAAAAAGTAGATATGGAAGCTGCCGGTGAAAATGCTCCTAAGGGTGCTGGTAAGAAGAAAAATACCAAGGCTCGTATGGATAAAGCCGAAGAAGAAGCTATCAATGCTGCTAAGGCTGCCGCTTTCTTGAAAGAAGACGAAGAAGCTTAATAGTATAAATTGAGAGTTGAGAATTGAAAATTGGGGAAGGGGCAGATTATGCTGTTGATTCTCAATTCTCAATTTTCAATTCTCAATTCTGTTTTAAAGATATTACTAACAATTAAAAAATAAAGGAATATTATGGCTGTAACTATGGCTGAAATAACCAAGCTTCGTAAGATTAGTGGAGCTGGTATGATGGATTGCAAGAACGCCTTGACTGAAGCAAACGGCGATATCGATAAAGCAATGGAAATTATCCGTAAAAAAGGACAGGCTGTTGCTGCAAAACGTTCTGACCGCGAGGCTTCTGAAGGTTGCGTTTTGGCTAAGACTACCGGTGACTTTGCCGTTATCATCGCTTTGAAATGCGAAACCGACTTCGTTGCTAAAAATGCTGATTTCGTAGCGTTGACTCAAGCTATTCTGGATGCTGCTGTTGCCAACAGATGCAAGACTTTGGAAGAAGTAAAGGCTTTGCCTATGGGTAACGGTACTGTACAGGATGCAGTAACAGACCGTAGCGGTATCACTGGTGAAAAAATGGAATTGGATGGCTACAATGTGGTTGAAGGTGCTTATACTTCTATTTATAACCACCAGGGAAATAACCAGCTTTGTACTATTGTTGCCATGAATAAGGAAGCTGAAGCTGCCGCTCACGGAGTTGCTATGCAGATTGCCGCTATGAATCCTATTGCAATTGATGAAGCCGGTGTTCCTGAATCTGTAAAAGAAGCTGAAATACAGGTAGCTATTGATAAAACTAAGAAAGAACAAGTAGACAAGGCTGTTGAAGTTGCTTTGAAGAAGGCTGGTATCAACCCTGCACATGTAGACAGCGAAGAGCACATGGAAAGTAACAAGGCTAAGGGCTGGATTACTGACGAAGATATTGCCAAAGCTAAGGAAATCATTGCTACTGTTTCTGCTGAAAAAGCTGCCAACTTGCCGCAACAGATGATTGAAAACATTGCTAAAGGTCGTCTGGGTAAGTTCTTGAAGGAAGTTTGCTTGCTGAACCAGGAGGATATCATGGATGGTAAGAAGACTGTAAGAGAAGTGTTGAAGGAAGCTGATCCTGAATTGCAGATCGTTGCTTTCAAACGTTTCACTTTACGTGCTGAATAAGATTTCCGCAATTATAGAATGGGGGACTGTGTGACAACAGTCCCTTTCTTTTTTCCGGTTATTTGGTCTGGGTATATCCTTCAGCTTTCAATAACTCGATGACCCGTTGCTTGAACTCTCCTTGGATAAGGATCTCCCCGTCTTTTACTGAACCGCCTACTCCACATTTGCTTTTCAATAATTTACCCAACTCTTTCAGGTCATTTTCTGTTCCGATGAACCCGTTGATTAATGTCACGGTTTTGCCACCCCGTCCTTTTTTTTCTATATTGACACGGAGTTTCTGTTGTTTTTTATCTAATGTCTCAACCGCTTCCTCTTCAACACTTTCATACTTGAAATCAGGATTTGTGGAATAAACCACATTCAGACGTTCTTTCCAATCGTTATTTTTCATGTGAATTTTGCTTAAATGAATACTCAAAGATAAGACTTTTTTTATACTCTATCCGTCAATGTAACAAATAAAAGTGTACTTTTGCAAATTACCTAATGATAATACCTAAAGAAAAAGATGGATATACGTATGCATAAATTCTCGGATAAAGTGCCTGAGCCGACTTTGCGCAGACTTCCGTGGTATCTTTCGAATGTGAAACTGATGAAAGAACAGGGAGAAACGTACGTGTCTTCTACCCAAATATCCAAGCAAATCAATGTAGATGCTTCCCAAATAGCGAAAGATCTTTCTTATGTAAATATATCCGGCCGTACACGTGTGGGGTATGAGATTGATGCGTTGATAGAGGTGCTGGAGCGTTTCTTGGGATTTACCAAAATGCATAAAGCTTTTTTGTTTGGTGTCGGTAGTTTGGGAGGTGCTTTATTGCGCGACTCGGGGCTGCATCATTTTGGATTAGAGATAGTAGGTGCGTTTGATATTAATCCCGGATTGGTCGGGAAGGAAATAAATGGAATTCCTATTTATCATTCGGATGAATTTGAGATAAAAATGAAATCCTGTGATGTGAATATCGGGGTATTGACTGTGCCTATTAATATAGCACAGGAGATAACAGATAAAATGATAGCGGGTGGCATTAAGGCTGTTTGGAACTTTACACCGTTCCGTATTCGTGTACCGGAAAATATTGTGGTGCAGAATACATCACTTTATGCTCATCTGGCTGTAATGTTTAACAGATTAAATGTAATTCAAGAATAATAATATGAAGATTATAGCCGTAGGAATGAACTACGTTGCACATTGCCACGAGTTACATGCTGATGAAAAATTACCGGAAGAACCGGTTATTTTTATGAAACCGGATTCGGCTCTGCTGAAAGACAGCAAGCCGTTTTTTATTCCTGATTTTTCTCAGCAGGTGGATTATGAGACAGAATTGGTAGTACGTATTAATCGTTTGGGAAAGAATATTGCTCCGCGTTTTGCCAGTCGGTATTATGATGCGGTGACGGTAGGAATAGATTTTACGGCACGTGACCTTCAGCGGCGGTTCCGGGAGGAAGGCAAGCCTTGGGAGCTGTGTAAAGGGTTTGATAGCTCGGCTGCCATAGGTGATTTTGTGCCGGTAGACAGATTTAAGGATATACAGAATTTAAACTTTCATTTGGATATAGATGGAAAAACAGTGCAGAGAGGCAACACTGCGGATATGTTGTTTAAGGTGGATGAGATAATTGCATACGTTAGTCGGTTTTTTACATTAAAGATTGGAGATTTGCTCTATACGGGGACTCCTGTGGGAGTAGGGCCAGTCGGCATAGGACAGCATTTGCAGGGGTATTTGGAAGGTGAGAAATTATTAGATTTTTATGTAAGATGAAAATAAGAGTAGGATTTGGATTCGATGTGCACCAACTGGTAACCGGTCGTGAACTATGGCTTGGAGGAATAAAATTTGAACATGAATTGGGGCTATTGGGACACTCGGATGCCGATGTGTTGATTCATGCCATTTGTGACGCTTTGCTGGGAGCTGCCAATATGCGTGATATAGGTTATCATTTTCCTGATACTGCGGGTGAATTCAAGAATATTGATAGCAAGATTTTATTGGCTGAAACGGTGGACCTGATTGCTGCAAAAGGATATAAAGTAGGTAATGTGGACGCAACGATTTGTGCTGAACGTCCTAAATTGAAAGCGCGGATTCCGGAAATGCAGTTGGTACTTGCTCATTTGATGAGGATTGATGTGGATGATGTTTCCGTAAAGGCTACCACTACAGAGAAACTGGGATTTACGGGCAGGGAGGAGGGCATTTCCGCTTATGCCACTGTATTGATAGAGAAAGCGGAATGATTTGTTGCGCTTTATTGGGAAATATCTTCTGGCAAGATCTTGCTGGAAGATTATAGGATAAGGCCGAATGCTAGTAATACGCCGAATAGCAGCATATTGCGGGAGGTTTCTCCCAATATGCTGTTTAATTCTTTTCCCCTGTTGATTTTTACCATTCTTTGCCATGCCATGAAGTGAGGTAACAGATAAATTTGGGGTAATAATGCAGCCCAAATGTGCCCGGTCGGGATAAACAATAAACAAAGCCATGCGGCAGCCAATCCCAAAAATAAGTATAATTGTTGCCCTGCATTGGCTCCCCAGCGTACTACGATTGTTTTCTTTCCGCTTTTTGCATCCTGATCGCGGTCACGGTAATTATTCACCATCAACAAGGTATCTATAATCAGTCCGCAAGCTAGAGAGGCGAGTGTCACATTCCAAGTCCAGTCACGGCACATCACATAGTAAGTGCAGCCTACCGGTACAAATCCGAAAAAGACAATGACAAGTATGTCTCCCCATCCGTGATAAGCTAGCGGATAAGGTCCTGCTGTATAAAGAAAAGCGAATAAAACACATAAAATTCCTACTGGAATCATTTCAATCCCTCCATAAGCTAATAGGCATAACCCTGCTAAACAAGCTGTTGCTGTGGTCAGGGCGATTCCCTTTCTCATGGCGTTCAGTGTGATCCATCCTTGCGCGCAGGCACGTTCAGGACCCAAACGGTCTTCACGGTCACTGCCTTTCAGGTAATCAAAGTAATCATTAATGAAGTTGGCGTCTATCTGCATCAGAAAAGCGAAGGCAAAGCAAAGCAATGCTGGTGTCATTTGGAAGCAGCTGTCTGCATAGGCCAAGGCACATCCCAGTAAAACCGGAGTGGCGGCTCCTGCCAATGTTTTAGGGCGGGCGGCTAGAAGCCATGCTTTTATTGAGTTAACTTGAACAATTTCCATTTCTATTTATAATTAAGGTTGTGCAAAGATAAAACAATTAATTCTGTATCTTTGTCTCCAAATAGAAAGGATTATGAAGAAACAGTTTCTTTTTTTGCTTTTAGCGGTTATTCTTTTGTCTTCTTGCGCCACAGCTACTTTGTCCGAGTTTCCGGGGGTAGGGCGTGTGAAGCAATATGATTTTTATAGTTATGATATTCCACCCGCTTTTGACGGTTTTCGGATAGGGTTTGCTTCGGATTTTCATTATGAGAGTCGCTTTAAGAGGAGTGAATTGAACAGCGCGGTGCGGGCATTAAAGTCAATGCATGCCGATGTCTTGCTGTTGGGTGGAGATTATCGTGGCAAGAAAGGTGGAAATCTGGATACTTTGTTCACCGCCTTGAGCAGAGTTTATACGCCTTACGGAACATTCGCTGTGATGGGAAATCATGATTATGGCTATTGTTATTCCGAAGTGGTGGAGGCCATGCAAAAGAATCATGTGCGGTTGATGGAACATAAAAGCTATAAGCTGATGAAAGATGGTCAGTATATTATAGTGAGCGGTGTACGCAATCCGTTTGATTTAAAAAAGAATGGTGACTCTCCATCCCAGCATTTTCTGGCGGATGATTTTATTATATTGCTCACGCATACTCCCGATTATGCAGAAGATACCGATGTATCGAATGCCAATTTGGTGTTAGCGGGGCATACTCATGGTGGGCAGGTGAGCTTGTTTAAAAAATATTCTCCGGTAAAGCACTCTATTTATGGAAACCGTTTTCTGACTGGTTGGAAAGAGAATAGCAAAGGTACTCCGATTATTATAACCAATGGATTGGGTACTTCGCGCGTTGACGTCCGTTTATTTACTCCCAGCGAAGTTGTTCTGGTAGTCTTGCATCGTGTTGAAAAGCAGAAAGAATAGACTGTTTGTCCGTTAATAATGTACAGGGTGTCCATAATCGGACACCCTTTTTTATGTTTACTTGTTGATACTTAGTGGATTAATTCCATGGCATGTACTTTGCACTTTATAAAGTGAAGCGACTCAAGAAAAAAAACGGATCATGTTGCAACGTTTTGAGAGTCATTTGCGTCTTATAAATAAAGACACAAATAAACACGAATTATAAACATTAAAAATAAGACATTATGAAAACTACAATGCTCACTAAAGCCATGATGGCAGTTCTTTTTGCAATGACAAGTGTATTAACATTGAATGCGGCCAAGCCTGTGAAGATTACAAATGAAGAGGTGGAAAATGGTCGGGTGTCGGCTAAGGTCGTTTATGAACAGGAAGGTACTTTCCTGACTCCGGAGTATCGTTTTGAGTTCAGATACAACGATAAGGGACAAATCATAGAGAAGAAAAGTATGAAATGGAATGGCACGGATTGGATAAATTATTATTGTATGGAAGTTACGTACACAGACACAGAAGCGCATATTGATTATTCTTTGTGGAATAAAAATAAAAAAGCGTTTGTCCCTACGCAGAAATATGTATATACGTTAGATGAAGCTGGGAAGTTTTTGGCGTGGCACTCATATAAAAAGGATACGACAGGCTGGGAGTTGGACGGATTGATAAATAGTAAGGTACTGCTGGCAAAGCGTTAATGGAGTGCGTCCTTTGAATTTTAGATTAAATAATTGATGTGTTTTTCCCCGGGGAATTTGGATTGTATCCTCCCGGGGATTTTTATTTTTTCAGTCGTTCATATACTGCCGGATGCAGGAAATATCGTATATCTCGTCCTTCCGCCAGTGCCTGTCTGATAAAAGTAGAACTGACTTCCAATAACGGAGTATCGGCTAATTGCACGGAAGGAGGAAGGGTTGTTGGATCAATAGTGAAATTCGGACGGGGATAGATCATTACATGATGATTCTTTAAAATCTCCTCTGCTTTGTACCAACGGGGGAATAGAAGCCAGTTGTCCGCCCCAATGATAAGGGTGAATTCCCGGTTGGGATAGGCTTTGTGTAAAGCATCCAATGTGTGTATAGTATAGGAAGGACGAGGCAGGTGGAATTCGAAGTCGGAAGCCCGGAATTTGGGATAATCCGCAATGGCCAGTTTTACCAGTTCCAATCGCAGATTATCATCCCATAAATCCGTTTGTTGCTTTAATGGATTGTGAGGAGAGACGAGAAACCATATTTCATCCAGTCCATTATATTCACATAAATAATTGGCAAGTGCCAGATGGCCCATGTGGATAGGATTGAATGAGCCGCCGAAAATACCGGTCTTTATCTTACTCTTTTCCATTTATTGTAATTCCATACTTGTCCTACAGTGACAATACCCATTGCAATGGCAATAATGTATTGTTCCATTGCCATTGCAATGATACCCACAGCCAAAGCTATAAAACCAATGAGGATACAAAGTATCGACATTCTTTGGGCCAGTTTTTTCGGATCTTTGATCATCGTCTTATTGTTCAATAAAGTTTCTAATAACTTTCAGTGCTTCCGCCTTTGCCTTCTCCAAATCGTCATTTACTATCACGGTATCGAATTTATCGGCGAACCCCAATTCGAATTCTGCTTTTGCGATTCGGCTTTCAATCACTTCGGGGGCATCAGTACCACGGCCTTGCAGGCGTTTACGGAGTTCTTCTACACTGGGTGGTTGAATGAAAACAGACAATGCGCGGCTGCCATAATATTTTTTGATATTACATCCGCCTACCACATCTACGTCAAAAATCACATTTTGTCCGGCTTCCAATTGTTTTTCCACTTGTGCTTTCAAGGTTCCGTAGAAACGGTTTTCGTATACTTCTTCGTATTCCAGAAATTCATTATTGGCAATGCGTTGTCTGAATTCCTCAGGAGATAGGAAGAAATATTCCACACCATGCCGTTCTTTTCCGCGAGGAGGGCGGCTGGTGGCAGAAATAGAGAAAGACAGGTTCAGGTTTTGTGTCAACAGATAGTTGATAATGGTTGATTTGCCCGAACCTGAGGGGGCTGAAAAAATGATAAGTTTTCCTGTTGCCATATCTTGATTCTTTGCTTATGAGAATGGTGTCCGGTATGTGAACCGGTTACATTACATTTAACACCTGTTCTTTGATTTGTTCCAGTTCGTCCTTCATCTGCACTACGATGTTTTGCATTTCGGCATGATTGGATTTGCTGCCGGTCGTATTGATTTCGCGTCCCATTTCCTGTGCTATGAAACCAAGTTTTTTTCCTTGTCCATGACCGCCTGCCATGGTTTCACGGAAATATCTCAAGTGATTGCTCAGTCGTTGTTTCTCTTCGTTAATATCTAATTTTTCAATGTAATAAATCAATTCTTGCTCCAGGCGGTTTTTATCATAATCCACACTGATGGTCTTTTCCAAAGCATCTGTAATGCGTTCACGTATCTTGGCTACACGCTCTGTTTCGTAGGGTTCGATGGACTTTAACAAACGCTCGATGTTGTCAATCTTTTCGTTGAATTTCTTTTCCAAGGCGGTTCCTTCCTGTTTGCGGAAATCTACCAAATGGTTGATGGCCTCTTCCACTACCCGGCGGACTACCTCCCATTCGTCTTCCGAAAGTTCTTGTACATCGGCTTTGGTCAGTACGTCAGGCATTCGTAGAAGGGTTGCAAACCAATCTTCGGGCATTGGTATATGGGTCATTTCGGAAATAGATTTTATCTGATTGTAGTAGTTTTCTACAAGGGCGGCGTTAATGGGAGTGGCTGTATCCGAAACGTCTTTCTCTATCCACAGGCTGAAATCAACTTTACCGCGTTCCAATGATTTGGAAATCATATTGCGGATTTCCATTTCTTTTTCACGGTATAAAGGAGCGATCCGTGTAGACAAGTCCATTGCTTTACTATTTAAAGACTTGATCTCTACGTTAATTTTTTTTTCTCCGAATATAGCGGTTGCTTTACCGTATCCGGTCATTGACTGTATCATAACTAATATGTTTTTTTGCAAAAGTAATCTTTTTATGGAAATGAAGTATAAATAAAAGTGTATATTTGCAGATTATATTATATAAGTAGAGCATTATGTCGTGTATTTTGCATATTGAAACTTCAACAGAGGCCTGCTCTGTTGCCGTCAGTGAGGATGGATTGGCGGTGTTCTCCAAAGAGGATTTGAAAGGACCTTCACACGCCGTGCAGCTGGGCGTATTTGTAGATGAGGCTTTATCTTTTGTCGACAGTCATGGTATGCCGTTGGATGCAGTGGCTGTGAGTTGCGGGCCCGGCTCGTACACAGGGCTGCGTATTGGTGTTTCTATGGCGAAGGGTATTTGCTATGGACGTAATTTGCCACTTATCGGTCTGCCGACATTGGAGGTGTTGTGTGTGCCGGTGTTGTTACATCATGATTTGCCTGAGGATGCCTTGCTCTGTCCTATGATAGACGCACGTCGCATGGAAGTCTATGCAGCTGTTTATGACCGCGCATTGGGCGTGAAAAGGGAAATTGCCGCCGATATTGTTGATGAGCATTCCTATTTGGAGTTCCTGAATGAACATCCGGTCTATTTTTTTGGTAACGGTGCAGCCAAATGCCGTGGGCAGATTACTCATCCCAATGCTCATTTTATTGATGACATCCGTCCGTTAGGTAAATGGATGTTCCCATTGGCAGAAAAGGAAATGGTAAGGCAGAACTTTAAGGATGTGGCTTATTTTGAGCCTTTCTATTTGAAAGAGTTTGTAGCTTCCAAACCCAAAAAGCTTTTGTAACAGCCGATGAACAAATCAGTGCATAAATCATAAATTTTAAATATATATGGAGTATAATACTCAACAACGAACTTTACCCCTTCCTGAATATGGCAGAAGTGTGCAGAACATGGTAGACCACGCCTTGACCATCGAGGACAGAGCTGAGCGCCAACGTTGTGCGAACACGATTATCAACATTATGGGCGGTATGTTTCCGCATTTGCGGGATGTGCCCGATTTCAAACATAAATTATGGGATCATTTGGCTATTATGGCCGATTTCAAGCTGGATATCGATTATCCGTATGAAATTGTGAAGAAAGAAAGCCTGGAGGTGAAACCCGATATGTTGCCTTATCCGCATAATGGAATCCGTTACCGTCATTATGGACGTATTTTGGAGAACATGATTAAAAAGGCAGTGGACTATCCGGAAGGTGAGGAGAAGAAGCAGCTGATCAGCCTGATTGCAAACCACATGAAGAAATGTTTCCTGAACTGGAACAAAGACGGGGTGGAGGATCAGAAAATCTTGGATGATCTTCGCGATTACTCTAAGGGAATGATTAATCTGACCCCTGAAGACTTGCATTTGAATGAACAGCAACGTGTTTATGTTCCACGCAGGCCGCAACAGAACAACAATCAGCGCAGACCGCAACAAAACAACAATCAAAGAAAGAAATATTAATTCCTAAAAAATGATACCATGGCTTCGTTTGTAATTGAAGGAGGACATAAATTGCACGGCGAAATACACCCGCAAGGTGCTAAAAATGAAGTGTTACAGATTCTTTGTGCCACTCTGCTGACCTCGGAAGAAGTGACCGTAACTAATATTCCGGACATTCTGGATGTGAACAATCTGATTCAGTTGTTACGTGATATGGGTGTCAAGGTATCAAAAACAGGGATTGATTCGTATACATTTAAGGCTGACACTGTGGATTTGAACTACTTGGAGAGTGATGAATTCTTAAAGAAATGTTCCAGTCTGCGTGGATCAGTCATGTTGGTTGGTCCGTTGGTTGCCCGTTTTGGAAAGGCTTTGATTTCAAAACCGGGCGGTGACAAGATTGGCCGCCGGCGTTTGGACACTCACTTTATCGGTATTCAGAAACTGGGAGCCTGTTTTAATTATGATGAGGAACGAAGTGTTTTCAGTATTTGCGCAGAGCATTTGGAAGGTACTTATATGTTGCTGGATGAAGCTTCGGTTACCGGTACGGCTAATATTGTGATGGCTTCTGTCCTGGCGAAGGGCAAAACGACCATTTACAACGCAGCTTGTGAACCTTATCTGCAACAACTTTGTCGTATGTTGAACCGCATGGGGGCGAAGATTTCCGGTATTGCATCTAATTTGCTGACTATTGAAGGAGTGGAAAGTCTGCATGGCTGTACGCATCGGGTGTTGCCTGATATGATTGAAGTAGGCAGTTTTATCGGAATGGCAGCTATGACAGGCAGTGAAATTACAATCAAGAATGTATCATACGATAATCTGGGAATCATACCCGATAGCTTCCGCCGTTTAGGTATAAAGTTGGAACAGAGAGGCGATGATATCTTTGTGCCTAGTCAGGAACATTATGAGATAGAGTCGTTCATCGACGGTTCCATCATGACTATTGCCGATGCTCCGTGGCCGGGATTAACGCCCGACTTGCTGAGTGTAATGCTGGTTGTGGCTACTCAGGCAAAAGGCAGCGTGCTTATTCATCAGAAGATGTTCGAAAGCCGTTTGTTCTTTGTAGATAAACTGATAGACATGGGAGCTCAGATTATATTGTGCGACCCGCATAGGGCGGTTGTGATAGGACACGATCATAACTTCCGTTTGCGTGGAAAAACAATGTCTTCGCCGGATATACGTGCGGGTATAGCTTTGCTTATCGCTGCCATGAGTGCCGATGGAATTAGTCATATACAGAATATTGAGCAGATAGACAGAGGTTATCAGCATATCGAGCAACGTCTTTCTGCTTTGGGAGCACGTATCACTCGTGTAGAAGATTAAAAATAAAATATGATAAAGAGAGACGAAGTT
>OHUE01000320.1_pt1 | contig 28761 bp, 19 predicted proteins | sample 1579111 | NCBI WGS metagenome assembly OHUE01 (sample SAMEA3879524, study PRJEB24766) | human gut metagenome | biome: human-associated habitat; feature: feces | place: USA | collected 1985/1987 | reverse complement strand
AAAGTCCGGCTACGCCGGTAAAAAAACAGACGCTTACTGTCCTTGCAAAAGGAAAGAAGAAGATAGACAAGGGCCTGCCAATACGGCCTTCCAGACAGGACGGCGCAACATGGGGAAGACGGGAGAGAACCTACACGAAAGCAGCTGTTTTTGTACCGGCGACAGCCGGACTTTTTTTACCGCCAAAGGCGGACTTTTTGTTTTTGCGGCTTTTCTGCCTGCCGACAGGCAGGTGCGGATGGGGGTGGCGGCGAATGTACGAGAGCGTGCTCTCGACGACATTGCAGACAGCCACAAACGCAAAGGGCGCAGCCCTGAAAAGCCGCAAATCTTTTTGTATCTATATCACGCTGATTATGCATACTACAACCGCCGGTGACACTTTTTTCTTGCCATTTAGACTGACTATGTCTATAATTATGCGTACCTTTGCACCCATATATATAATAAGGTATGGCAAAACGGAGTGAAATATTGCTGGAAAAGATACGCATGGGCAACGCGATGACCATGCACGAGAAGTTGAGGTTGATAGTCGACCTCAGCGTACCGTCCATTCTGGCACAAATCACCACCGTGCTCATGTTCTTCATCGACGCCGCCATGGTGGGACACCTCGGTGCGGCAGCCTCTGCCAGCATCGGACTCATCGAGTCGACCACCTGGCTCATGGGCAGTGTGATGGGAGCGGTATCTACCGGATTCTCTGTCCAGGTGGCCCACTTCATCGGAGCCAACGACTTCGTGAGGGCACGCCAGGTATTCCGCCATGCCCTGGTGTGTGGCGCCGTGGTCAGCATGATGATACTGCTGGTGGGCGTTACCATCCACGGAGCACTACCCTACTGGCTGGGAGGCGGAGAGGACATCGCCGGCGACTCGTCGGCCTACTTCCTCATCTTCTCGTTGGCCATGCCCTTTATCCTGCTGTTCCACCTCAACTCAGCCATGCTCAAGAGCACGGGCAATATGCACATCCCCAGTCTGCTGAGCATCACGATGTGCATACTGGATGTGGTGTTCAACTACTTCTTCATCTACATCCTCAAGCTCGGCGTGCGCGGTGCCGCCATGGGTACCTTCTGCGCCTTTGCCATCATCTCGCTCACCATGATGTGGGTTGCCACGAGGCGCAACCGCATCCTCGCCCTGCGCCAGGACACCGCCCCCTTCACCTGGGTATGGCTCTATGTGCGCAACGCCCTGCGCGTGGGTCTTCCCATAGCCATCCAGTCGGCGCTGATGAGTGGTGCCCAGGTAGTAAGCACACTGATAGTGGCGCCATTGGGCAACGTGGCCATCGCCGCCAACTCGTTTGCCATCACTGCCGAGAGTCTCTGCTATATGCCGGGCTATGGTATCGGCGACGCAGCGTCGACACTGGTGGGCCAGACCTATGGAGCGCGACGCGCAGACCTGTGCCGCAACTTCGCCTATATGACCGTGGCACTGGGCATGGGCGTGATGGCGGTGATGGGTGTGGTGATGTATGTCTTCGCCCCAGAGATGATAGGCATGCTGTCGCCCGTCGAAGAGATACGCCGCCTCGGCACCGAGGTGCTGCGCATCGAGGCTTTTGCCGAACCTTTCTTCGCCGCTTCTATCGTCACCTACAGCGTGTGTGTGGGTGCCGGCGACACCATCAAACCCGCTCTGCTCAACCTGGTTTCGATGTGGTGCGTGCGCCTTACCCTTGCTGCCCTGCTCGCCCCCACCTATGGGTTGCGCGGCGTATGGGTTGCCATGGCGATAGAACTCACTTTCCGTGGTACTATATTCCTCTTCCGCCTCTTCAAAGGCAGATGGATGAGGGGCCTCGCTACCGTCTGACAAGTCTATCGATAGCCATGTGCGCAAATATTGCGCAACTTTTTTTGACGAAAATCAAAAAAAATAAAGAAAACACTATTATATTTCACAGATTTTTAGTAGATTTTCTCACAAATTGTAGTTATTCTGTCATGAAAGACAGTGCAACCGCAGTTGAAGACAGTTCACCCGCACGCCGGGAGAATTCCAACCAACGTGAATATAAACTGATAATTAATAACTTAAACGAGTAATAATATGGACAAGACATTACGCAGCTCCTTATTGGATGGCTTACAGGGAGTAAAGCACGCGTACGTAAAGCCATGCGTGAAGACTCGCGGAATTGAGGCAGACAGCCTGCTTAACACTTCCGTAGAATCTACTGTTGACCCAGGAAATACCGACCACGAAGGTGGCGGCGCTCTTGCACCTAAGGACAACTTTAATTTATGGGAGGACTAACAATGATGAAGAAATTGATGTTTCTCGTTGCCATGGTTGCCGGCTTGTTCGCATCATGTACAGACAACACCGTAGTAGACAACAAGCAGGACGAAGGCGCCAAGAAGATGAAGCTGTCTATCAACGCCAGCGTTGCCGGCTCACGTGTAGGTTTCACTCCCAATGGCGAGGGCCTGAAGGGCTCGTTCCAGGAGGGCGACTATATGATGGTATATTTCCGCACGGCTGATGGCAAATGGCTCAACAAGACCTGCGTGCTCAACTATGAGCCCGGTACTGCTGGCAAGTTCTCTGCCCAGATAGCCGAGATTCCCGAAGGAACCGGAAAGCTCCATATCCTCATCGGTACCACCAAGGGTGGCACTCCTTACATCGATGCCGCTGCCGGCAAGTGCGCGCTCATCAATGACTTGAGCAAGCAGGAGGGTACGCTCGAAGACGCCGCCATGCGCAGCGTATTCCAGGCTGACCCCATGACCGAAGGCAATCTGGACGTAAACACCGAGAAGAATACCGCCACTCTGAACAATGTCACCTTCGCGCCCAAGACCTCTGTACTCAAGCTGCAGCTCACCTTCCCCGAGGGCGCCTCTGTAGCCAAGGGCACCGAGCTCACCGTACAGGCTGATGCTACATATAATAAGGTACAGATTTCTGGTGGCAATCCTGGCGGCAGCAGTACTCCTGCAGGCGCCAAGGGCAAAGCTACATTCACTGTAAAGGTAGGTGAAGTAAGCGGCAATGTCGCTACTGCCTATATGACCATCTGGCCCAACGTAAATGAAAACGAGTTCAGCACCGTCAACATTTCTACCGAAATCGACGGCAAGAAGTATGCTGGCGAGTATCTGAAGGATCACGCAGGCAAGCTCGAGGCAGGCAAGCTCTATACCGTGGCAACAGCCATGGCCAAGCAGAAGACCGAAAAGACCATCTGGGTCAAGGACAACGAGGCCGATGTGGCTGACGCCGTAGACGGTACCGTTAACTCTGAGGCAGACTGGCTCACCTACGCCGCAGGCAAGGTACACGCCAAGGCCAACGAGACTGGCGCTCCACGTACTGGTGTCATCACTGTAGGCGATGTCAAGTTTACCATCACTCAGATTGAACCCAAGGACTTCAAGGGTACATATACTTTCACTACCAAGGTATTTGCCGGCGCTGTTGCTTCTTATCACCCCAAAGCTCAAGACCCCAAGTCTTGGGATGTTACCATCGGCGAGCCTCGCAAGGCTGTCACTCTGACCGACGCTGACGGTGAGACCAAACACACCAACAATGTAGGTATCAAGGGTCTCTACTTCGATGCCATCATGGACGCTTGTATCGAGATTGACTATGAGAACCAGAAGGCCAAGATGGGTGTATTCTACGATGCACGCCCCGAAGAAGCACAGAAGATAGCAGCAGAAGGCGATGCCAAGGGTCTCTATGCACGCTTCGTACCTACACTGGTTACCCGCACTGCTGCAGCATGGGCAAAGCCATGGAAGTTTGACGAGGTTAACCTTGGAAATCCCAACTATGCATGGGCATGGTTCCCATTGCAGGCTGACCTGAAGACCTTCATGTACTACAACCGCGCTGGCAACAACGTAGAGTTCTCTATCCTGAGCCAGTATGCCAACACAACAATGAACCAGATTGCCGGTATCGACGTTGTAGCTACTGCTGCTGCCGACGACACTCCCTCTGCATACTCTAACGTATACCAGGTGAATGCCAAGGGCAAGCCCGGTATGAGTTTCGTACGCAAATAAACTTATCGGATAAACCATAAACCACAGGCACCTGCTTGGAAAGTAATCGCTTTACAAGCAGGTGTTTTTTCTAACAATCGTGAGCGATGCCCTGCTGGCACCAGCCATCCTTTCCCTGCCAGCTACCATCGCCACCACAACCACACAAACAATAACCTTGGCGCCCATGACTACAGGTGCCTTATATAGATACAACATGAAAAAGAGTAACAATGCAACCACTATTACCCGTGACGCGTATGTGAAGCCTCTGTGCAAAACCCGCGCCATTGAGACTGGCAGCGAGATTTGCAACGCCTCTGTTCCTGACGTGGAACCAGGCGGCGACATGGATCGCGTTAGTAGTTTTTTACCCAACGAAGAAGAGAAGGAGGGACTATGGAACTGAAGAAAATCTTTGGCGGCATAGCTCTCGCCGCCCTTGTAGCCGCATGTTCGTCTGACGACATCGCGCCCATGACTCCCGACACCCCGCAGACCGGCAAGCTGACCATCCGCACCTCTCTCCCCAGCACCCGTGTGGGTCTGAGTGAGCAGGGCGAAGCCACCAACCCCGGACTCAAGGTGCAGTGGAAAGCCGACGACAAGCTCGCCGTAAACTGCTACCAGCAGAACAGCGTGAGCACATTCACCGCAGGCACCATAAGCAGCGACGGCCACAACGCCGAGTTTACCGGCACACTGGCAAGCGTTCCCACCGAGAAGACTACCCTCTTCGCCGTCAACCAGATAGCCGCAGCGCCCATCGCTGACGCCACAGCCAAGCTCGACCTGACCACACAGACGGGAAAGATAGAAGACCTGGGCAACTATGACCTGCTGTCGGCCAAGGGTGAATACGTCCCCACCAACAATGGCAAGATAGACCTGAGCATGAAGCACAACGTGGGCTTCATCCGCGGCACCATCATCCTGCCCTTCACCCCCACCACCGAGACCTACGCCGTGAAGCTCAAAGCCGACGGCCTCGTCACAGGAGTATGGTTCTCGCTGAAAGACGGTAGCGAAAGCAACCAGTCGACCGGCGACATCAACATCAGTGCCGCCAAGGTAGACGGCAACAAGCTGACCTTCTATGCCGCCGTGCTGCCCCAGACGCTCAAGAACATGCGCGCCGACATCGTAGGCCCCAGCGCCGAAGTATACAATGACCTCTTCATCACCGACAACTTCCAGGTAGAGGCAGGCAAACTGTACACCGTGACCCGCAGCAACGAGAAGTTGGCCGACATATCGCTCTGGACCGACAACAAGGCTTGGAGCAAGACCTACGACGTGGCCAAGTACAAGATTACCACCATCGAGCGCATACCTGCCGAGGGCAGCGACTGGCTCAGCGTGACCTCAGACGGCACCCAGGTCATCGTATCTGCCACCGCCAACACCACCGGCGCACCCCGCCAGGCCAAGCTCATCTTCGGCAACGGCAGCCAGAAGACCACCATCGACCTCACCCAGATAGAAGAGACCGACTTCGCAGGCGTATGGGATATGACAGCCTTCAAGACATTCTACACCAAGGGCTCTGCCTCTACCACCAACTATGACAGCAAGTGGAGCGCCGCAGGCACCACGCCCAGCGACAACCGCACCGACCTGAAGATAGTGGATGGCGTGAACTACAACAACAAGACCGAGCTGAACCTGGTCAACAAGACCGGCAAGACCGTCACCGCATACGAGAGTCTGAGCCCGAACTCGCAGAAAGCTACCAACAATGTGAGCATCACCGGACTCTTCGAAAACCTGAAGACCGAAGCCCTTACCAAGGTCGACCACTCTGCCAAGCAGGCTACCATGGGCATCTTCATCGACACCCATACCTCGACCAAGGCACAGCGCCTCTACACCGGACAGTATGCCGGAGAGTACGCAGCCCTGATGCCTGAGTTGAGCACCAAGATCAACGGCGGCTGGTCGTTCCAGTATGCCACCATCGGCGGCGTGCAGTACACATGGTATGTAGGTACAGTGAGCGTAGTGGGTCATACCACCACCGTGCGCTGGAACGCCAATACCAGCGGTATGCACAAGCTGAAGACCTCGACAAGCGCGCCCAAGCTCTATATCTGCGGTCTGCAGGTGATGCGCTATTACAACAACAGCATCTCTTCCACCAGCATGATACGCCAGAAGCCCGGCGGCTACTCAGCCTCCAACTTCGCTGCCTACGCCGTGACCTATCAGGGCGACATCGTCATCAAGCGCACCGCCTCGGGCTACAAGGATGTAGAGATAGGCGGCGGAAACAATTAATCCAACCCATCCAGCACACGAAAGAAGTATGAAGAAGATATTATATTCACTGCTCGCAGCTGCCCTGATGGCAGGTTGCAGCAACGTAGAGGAACAGGTGACACCCGGCAACGAGCCTGGCAACGACTTCGATGTCACCGCCTGCAAGATAGCCCCCACCCGCGTAGGTTATACCGAGGATGGCGGCGCCCTCACCGCCCAGTGGGAACAGACCGACCTCATCAGCATCTACGCCGATGCCGGTGTGAACCCCAACCGCGGTACCCTCAAATTTGTAAGCTATAAGGGAAGCGACAAGAGCAACGCCAACTTCAAGGGTCACTTCGACCGCGACGTAGCCACCACCACCCCCATCTACGCCTATGCCCAGTACCCCAATGTGTATAACCAAGCCGACGCCATCGTCAACGACCTGCACTTCCAGACCGGCAAGCTCACCGGCGAAGGTAGCGCCACTACCCACGACGTGCTCTTCGCCACCGGTACCTACGATCCCAACGCCACCGAGCCGCTGGCGCTCACCTTCCAGCGCAAAATGGCAATCGTGAAGCTCGACATGACGCTACCCGACGACGTGACCACCAAGCCCACAAGCGTGAGCATCATGGGTGCTGGTGTATATAATAATGTGTCGCTCAACATCGCCGACGCTACGCTGAAGACCGGCGAAGAGGGCGCCATCACCATAGACACCGAAGGCCTCGCCCTCAACGGCCACAGCCTTACCGTCTATGCAGCCCTCTGCCCCAACGACATCAAGGCTCTGAAAGCCACTGTCAAGGTGGGCACCAAGGCATACATCGTCCACTTCGGCGACGTAGCCCTCACTGCCGGCGCCTTCAAGGCGGCAGCCTCTACCAGCGTCAATGCCATCGACAGCGACGTGACCGGTAAGGTGACCGACCAGAACGGCAACGCCATCGAGGGAGTAGTGGTCAGCGACGGTTTCACCTGTGTGAAGACCGACGCACAGGGCAAGTATGCCTTCAACCGCAACGCCAACGCCAAGTTTGTCTACTACACCGTGCCCGCCGACTGCGAGGTACCCGTACACTCTGCCACCGACAACACCGCCAACTTCTACCTGCCTCTCGCCGAGGGCACCTACGAGTACGACTTCAAGCTCACCAAGCTCGCCGGCGGCAAGGAGACCAACCACATGATGATTGTCATCGGCGACCCACAGGTGACCAACAAGTTCAACCCCTACTACGAGAGCGCCGACGACAACATGATTAACAAGAGCGACGTGATGCGCTTCACCGACGAGACCATGGCCGACATCAAGAAGACCATCGCCTCGCTGCCCGCCAGCACCCCCGTCTACGGCCTCACCATGGGCGACGACGTGCAGTACTACGGCGGTTTCAATGCCAACCTCGAAGCCGAAATCCGCGCCAAGCTCGGTTCGACCAAGATGCGCCTCTTCTCGGTTATCGGCAACCACGACCAGGACGGTAGCGCCCTCTACAAGAGCAAGTGGGAAGAGGCCTGGGGCCCCACCGACTACTCTTTCGACCGTGGCGACGTACACTATGTATGCTTCAACAACGTATACTTCTACTCTGGCACCACTTACTACCAGCCCGGCGAGCTCACCAATGAGCAGATGGCTTGGCTCGAGAGCGACCTGAAGCTGGCCGACAAGAGCAAGATGGTGGTGCTGAGCTACCACATCCCGCTCACCTTCGGCAACCGCCGTCTCAGCGGCGCCACCGACATGGGCAGCGGTCACTATGCCTCTACCCGATTGGGCAAGATACTCACCCTGCTCAACCAGTTTGCCGGCTACCGTCTCTTCTGCGGTCACACCCACTTCGCTGTCAACAACGAGATAATCTTCGAGGGCAATGAGGTTTATGAGCGCAGCCATGCCGCCGCCTGTGGCGACATCTGGCAGTCCAACATCAACATCGACGGTACCCCCAACGGCTACTATGTCTACACCATGGACGGTGCAACCATCAGCAACTGCTACTACAAGGGCGCCAACTGGGACAAGAACAAGCAGATGTCTGTATTCCGTGCCGACACCGACTTCAACGGTGAGAGCTATGCCGCCGACTGGCTGCTGGGCAAGGGCAAGGGTACCATCGTTGCCAATATCTTCAACGCCGACTCCAAGTGGAAGGTCTATGCCGTGGAAGGCGGCGTGAAGACCGAGATGACCCGTCTGCAGAGCACTCCCGGACAGGATGCCTTTGCCGTGGGTTACCACAAGAAGTATGCTGTAGCCAACAAGTACAACTTCTTCAGCAAGCAGAACGGCTACCTGAAGATGAACCACTGGTATTCGTACATCCCCAAGGACGCCAACGCCGAGATTACCATCGAGGCCACCGACCCCTTCGGCAATACCTATACCGCAAGCAGCAAGGACGCCGTGACCGAGCCGTTCTTCAACTATGCCCACTACTACGGCAAGTAACAAGACCAGATAAAACCATCACAACGGAAGCCGCGCCCAGCCCATCATCTGGGTGCGGCTTTTGCTTATAACGATAATCAACAACAAGACAAACATACATGAGAAAGACAACCCTATTGACGGCTCTGGCCACCATGGCGCTCGCCATGCTCAGCCCCGTCCAGGCCACAGCCCAAAATGACACACTGAAGTTTACCGGAACCTTCACCGACCAGAAAGGACGCCCCATGCGCGGGGTGGTGGTGAGCAACGGGTTCACCTGCGTGCAGACCGACACCAAGGGCAACTACAAGCTGCCCTACAACAGCGCCACCAAGTTTGTATACTTCACCGTGCCCGCCGACTGTGAGGTGCCCACCCACTCAGCCACCGACAATACCGCCTGCTTCTACCGGCAGGTAGTAGACAGCGTGAAGCGTTATGACTTCCAGCTCACCCGTATGCCCCGAGGCAAGGAGAAAAGCTACAAGCTCATCGTCATCGGCGACCCGCAGGTGACCAATGCCTATGGCCCCTATTTCCAGGGCCCCAACGACAACGCCGTGCGCAAGAGCGACATAGACCGTTTCACCGACGAGACCATGGCCGACATCAAGAAGACCCTCGCCTCGCTGCCCGACGATATGCCCGTCTATGCGCTCAGTATGGGCGACAACGTGCAGTACTATGGTGGCTACAACGAGAAGCTGGAGGGCCAGATGCGTGCCGTGCTCGGCTCTACCCGCATGCGCACGTTCTCGGTCATCGGCAACCACGACCAGGACGGCAAGGCGCTCTTCAAGCGCAAGTGGGAAGAGGCATGGGGACCCACCGACTACTCCTTCGACCGCGGCAACGTGCACTATGTGTGCATCAACAATGTCATCTACTACCGGGGCGGAGCCTACTACCAGCCCGGCGAGCTCACCGACGAGCAGATGGCCTGGCTCGAGAGCGACCTCAGTCTGGTGCCCCAGAACAAGATGGTGGTGCTGAGCTACCACATCCCCTTCACCTTCGGCAACCGTACCCTCAAGCCCAATCCCAATGACATGGGCAAGGGGCACTACGCCTCCAACCGTCTGGAGAAGATACTCCTGATGCTCGACAAGTTCAAGGGCTACCAGCTCTTCTGCGGACACACCCACTTTGCCATCAACAACGAGATAGAATTCAACGGCCGTCAGGTGCTCGAGCGCTGTCATGCCGCCGCCTGTGGCGACATCTGGCAGTCCAACCTCAACATCGACGGTGTGCCCAATGGCTATTACGTCTACAGCGTCAAGGGTAACAAGATTGACGACTGTTATTATAAAGGTACGCGATGGGACAAGAGCCGCCAGATGACGCTCTTCCTCGCCGACACCGACTTCAATGGCGAGAGCTATGCCGCCGACTGGAACCTGCCGCGTGACAAGGGCATCATCGTGGCCAATGTCTTCAACGCCGACTCGGGCTGGCGACTCTTCGCCATCGAGAATGGAGTGAAGACAGAGATGACCCGACTGCAGAAGACGCCCTGCCAGGACGCCTTTGCCGTGGGCTATCACCACAAGTATGTCAAGTCAAATTCCTACAACTTCTTCAGCAAGCGCAACGGTTACCTGAAGATGAACCACTGGTACTTCTACCAGCCCAAGGACCCCAAAGCGATTGTCACTATCGTGGCCAAAGACCGCTACGGCAACACCTACACCGAGACGAGCGACAAGGTGGTCACCGAGCCTTTCTACAACTATGCCCACTACTACGTGGACGAAGAGTAGACCGCCTCGCCCATAAAGCCGACACGCAGTAGCCGCATCCCTGGATGCCGTTACTGCGTGTTTGTTTTGTACCCCCATGCGCCGCTCATCATCATCCATGCGCCCGGTGCTGCCGTTCTGGCCGTCGCCGTCATGGCGATAATCCTCCGCTGTCATGGCAGTGGCGCTCGGCAGTCATTGCGTTGGCACCCTGCACGGCTTGCGGCGGAGCGGATGTGGCGGTGGCTGGCATGGAGACGAAAAAAGGCGACCCTCTGTGGAGCCGCCTTCTTCAAAAGTGCATTTCTACACTTTCATTTTCTCTCTCAAAATTCTCTTTTTGTTATCCAAAAGCATAGGACAGTCATCGCGACTACACCTGTGCATATGTCTAATTACCTAACTTAATACCTATGACAATCACTTATGTCTAAATGCAAATGCAAATGTTATCCTTATCTTTATTACCTTGAACAGAAATACCCTTATTTCTTATTTCTGATGCAAAGTTAAGCGTTTTCTGACATTTAGAAAGCATTTCTATGGAAAATGTTTACAAAATGATTATATTTTTGATATATATCAACACACCCAAGATTGGCTCTATTGCTCCAGAGGCTGTAGATAGGCGTGCCGAAGCGACCGATACGGGGTAGCAGAGCCTGATGCCCACCCGCCAACATCCATGGCAGACAGCCGCTTGCCGCCTTGGCTGGACGAGTCATGCCCCCGCCCACTCCGCCATCCGCCTTCGCTCGGCCCGCCATGCCCTCCGGCAAGACTGGAGATGAGAGTCAGCGGCTCGTATCGTAAGGCACGAGACCACGTAACATAAGAAACGAAAGCCCGTATCATACGATACGCAGGCTCGTGCCTTACGATACGAGCCGGCAATGACGGTCGACAGGGGCGCAAAGGCTCTGGAAAAGAGGGGAAAGATGGTCAGTAGACGCGCCGAGCGGGTCGGCAGAGTTGTGGTAATGACGCCATCATCCACGGAGCGATGCAGCATGATTTGGGCTTAAAACGCCGAAAAGACAAGGATAATGATGAAAAATCGAAAAAAGATGAAGAAATATTTGGAGATATGGAATAATTATGGTATATTGCGCCACTTTTAACATGGGAATGCATACAAACTGACCATCAACCAACTAACAAGTTTAATACAAATGATGAGACAACTTAAGATATCCAACAGCATCACCAATCGTGATCAGACTTTAGGCTCCTACCTCACCTGGATAGCCAAATTCCCCCTTCTCAATATAGAAGAGGAAATAGAACTCGCCCAGAAAATCAAGCGCGGCGGACCAGAGGGCGAGAAAGCCAGAGAGAAGTTGGTCACCTCCAACCTGCGCTTCGTAGTATCGGTCGCCAAGCAATACCAGCACCAGGGTTTGGCGCTCAGCGACCTCATCAACGAGGGCAACATAGGTCTGATGAAGGCTGCCGACAAGTTTGACGAGACCCGTGGCTTCAAGTTCATCTCCTATGCAGTGTGGTGGATACGCCAAAGCGTGCTGCAAGCCATCTCGGAGCAGGGCCGCATGGTGCGTCTGCCGCTCAATGTGGAGGGCGTGCTGCACACCATAGCCAACGCCACCAACGACTTCATGCAGAAACACCAGCGGCTGCCCTCGGTCGACGAACTGGCAGCCATCACCAATGTAGACCCTGAAAAAATCAGTCAGGTGCTGAAGAGCCACGGCCCTCATACCAGCATCGACGCGCCCCTGCAGTCTGGCGAAGACGCGACGATAGCCGACACGATACAGGCCGACAGCAAATGGAGCCCCGACAAGGAGGCCGACTCAAAGAGTCTCACCGACGAGCTCTGCCAGGTCATGCAGAAGGTGCTCAAGGAGCGCGAGATGACCATCGTGAGATACTGCTTCGGCATAGGCTGTCCCGAAAAGGGACTGGAAGAGATAGGCGACCTGTTCAATCTCACCCGCGAGCGCGTGCGCCAGATACGCGAGCGCTGCATCCTCAAGCTCAAAGGCAGCGACCAGGCCCACATTCTCGCCAAGTATCTGGGGTAGGCGTCCACCTTATTATATATATAGCGCAGGGACAGACTCCTTGCCAGCAGTGCAGCCAGGGCACTACCCACAGAGGGTGGTGCCCTGCCGCTTGCTGCCCCCGGCAAGGCTGTGGATGGGAAGGGCTACAGCGACGATATGGGAAAAAAATATCCGCAATACCAGTCGGTCGGTATTGCGGATAATTGTAGTATGCTGTGTATTTGCTTTCTGTACAGTCGCCAGCTCGGCTTATGGTCGGGTTGTTCCGGGACGATGGAACGAAACCAGCGTGAGGTCGAACACCAGCGTAGAGTAGCCCGGAATAGATGTGGTGGCACCACTGGGGGCGTAGGTCGACTCGCCGTAACCCAGAGCGTAGGGAATGGTGACACGCCAGCGGTCGCCGGGGTGCATATTGAGCAGCGCTGTGGTGAAACCGTCGATGAAGGTCGACGCGGTGTAGGTCGTGGAGTTCATCGTGGTGAGGTCGTAGTCTCCCGTCCATGTCTGGTCGAACACATATCCTGCGGGGTACGATGTCGTGGGGATAAAGCAACCACGGTAGTGTATCGTTACGGAGTCGGTGTACATAGGACTCTCGGTGCTGGTTCCCTCGTGGAGCACTTCGGCTACGATGTAATTGTCGGGGTTTGTGGCCACATTCTCGGGCAAGTCCCAACTGCGTATTACCTTGTACCTGGCGGGATTGCTCTTGGCTGTCTGGTAGAGATTGTTGAAGTAAGTCTCATTGCGATTCTGCCAATCCTCAAACTCGCTGGGCTCGCCGGGGGTCTCGGAGCACGATGCCATCACGAGAGGCAATGCCATCAATAAGAATTTTACGATATTCTTTATCATCTATTATACTATGTATATCCTCCCTGCCGTCGGTGGACAACAGGGAGGATGTGAAAAAATCAATTGAGCTTCTTGAGCAGACTGGTGATGCTCACGCGGTCTTCGATGATGGCGCGGAGCTGGTCTACAGGCACACGCTCCTGCTTCATCGTGTCGCGATAGCGCAGGGTAACGGTGTTGTCGGTAAGGGTATCGCCATCGACGGTGACACAGAAGGGAGTACCGATGGCATCCTGACGGCGGTAACGCTTGCCGATAGAGTCCTTGGCCTCGATATGTGTGTTGAAGTGGAACTTCAGGTCGTTGACAATCTCCTGTGCCTTCTCGGGCAGTCCGTCCTTGTTGACCAGGGGCAGCACGGCACACTTGACGGGAGCCAGTGGCTCGGGCAACTTGAGCACTACGCGGCTGCCGTTCTCGAGCTGCTCCTCGGTGTAGGCATGGCACATCACGCTGAGGAACATACGGTCTACGCCGATAGAGGTTTCAACATCGTAAGGTACGTAGCTCTCATTGGTTTCGGGGTCAAAATACTTGATTTGACGACCGCTGTACTTCTCATGCTGAGAGAGGTCGAAGTTAGTACGTGAGTGAATACCCTCAACCTCCTTGAAGCCGAATGGCATGCGGAACTCGATGTCGGTGGCGGCATTGGCGTAGTGAGCCAACTTCTCGTGGTCGTGGAAGCGATAGTTCTCGGCGCCCATGCCAAGAGCCTCGTGCCACTTGAGGCGATACTGCTTCCAGTACTCGAACCACTTCATCTCCGTGCCGGGCTGGCAGAAGAACTGCATCTCCATCTGCTCAAACTCACGCATACGGAATACGAACTGGCGAGCCACTATCTCGTTGCGGAAAGCCTTTCCTATCTGTGCGATACCGAAGGGCAGCTTCATGCGGCCGGTCTTCTGCACGTTGAGATAGTTGACAAAGATACCCTGGGCGGTCTCGGGACGCAGGTAAATCTTGTTGGTAGTGTCGGAGACGGAACCCATCTCGGTAGAGAACATCAGGTTGAACTGGCGCACATCTGTCCAGTTCTTGGTGCCGCTGATAGGGTCTACGATGTTCTCGTCGAGGATTATCTGCTTCAGCTCCTCAAGGTTGGGACCCTGCATTGCCTCGGTGTAACGTGCATGAAGAGCGTCGCGCTTCTGCTGATGCTCGAGCACACGGGGATTGGTAGCGCGGAATTTCTGCTCATCAAAGGCGTCGCCGAACTTCTTGGCGGCCTTGGCAACCTCCTTGTCTATCTTCTCCTCGTACTTGGCTATCTGGTCTTCGATGAGCACGTCGGCACGATAACGCTTCTTGGAGTCGCGGTTATCGATAAGTGGGTCATTGAACGCATCGACGTGGCCGGAAGCCTTCCACACGGTCGGGTGCATGAAGATGGCGGCATCGATACCCACGATATTGCTGTGCATCAGCACCATCGACTTCCACCAATATTCCTTGATATTATTCTTAAGCTCAACGCCGTTCTGACCGTAGTCATACACGGCGGCGAGACCGTCGTAAATGTCTGAACTGGGAAAAACAAAGCCATACTCTTTGCAATGGCTGACTATTTTCTTGAAAACATCTTCTTGTGCCATAATTGATTTATCTTCGTTAAATGCTGACTGCAAAGGTACTACAAAAAATAGATACCCGCTAAGATATAGTCGTTTATTTTTCGGTTTTAATCAAAAATTAACTACTCATACAGACGCACCGGACCCAGCAGACCCATAGAGCGCAGAGGGTGATTGCGCTTGATTACATAGCGCTGTGCCACCTTGTTGTCCTTGAGGGTATGCATGTAATTGCCCATGAGGGTGGTCACCTTGACCTCGATGGTGTTGGCACCAGCATGGAGCATGCCTTCGACGTCGATGACGCGGTCGCCAAACCACTGCACCCCGGCTGGGCGTCCATTGACCTTGACCTCGGCTATCTCGCACACGCGTCCTAAGTTAAGGTATTTGGGCATGCGTCCGCTCTCCACATTGACGGTGGTGGTGTAGGTGATGTCGCCCATGAAGTGGGAGTACTCGGTGTTCTTCAGGTCCTGCAGGCTGTCGGGCATGGCCATCGTCTTGACCCATCCCTCGCGCGAGTGGTGCAAGCTGGCGGTCCAGTTGCCCAACTCTATGTACTGCTCGCCCTGCAGAGGCTTGCGCTTGTAGACGGGAGCCTTGGCCTTGACATCATTGAAGACCACGAAGAAGGCCTCAGCGGGACCCATGTCGAGGTGCAGACGCTGGCCGTCGAGCTTGAGCGTGTAGCGCTTGCCGTCGGCGGGGTCGTAGAGCCATGCCGACTTGCCACGGGTCATGCTCTCGGGGAAGACCACATCGGTCTGCTTGCTGTCTTTCAGGTTGACATTGGCAAAGAAGAAGAGGTCGGAACCATCGTCGGCCTTGTATCTGTTCTGGAGCACAAAGCGGTCGGGGTTGGTGATGGTAACGGCGTGGGAGAGCTGATACTTGTCCATCACGGCGCGATACCACTCGAGATACTTGCCGTCCTGGGGCTTCTCGAGCAGCACGAAGCGGTCGGCGTAGCCCTTGAGCTCGTCAACGGTGGCACGCATCTTGGCGTCGCGCTCCTGATAGTCCTTCAGACCGAGCGAGCGCTGGGGATAAGTGCCGATGCAGAACACGCGGCCGCCACCACGGACAAACTCGAGCAACTTGTCCATCACGCCCTGGGTAGTGCCCTTGACATCGGGCAGGAAGATAGCCGAATAGCTCTTGGGACCATAGCAGAGATGTCCATCGCGCACGTCGCATTTCTCGATGATGCTCTCGCTGAGATAGTCGGCGCCGCCGCCATTCTTATGGATGGCTTCCCAGATGAGGGAAGTATAGGTCACGTTGAGGTCGCGGGGAAACGGCTCGGTCTGCACGCCCATCTCGGTCCACAGGTCGGCGTTGGGGGGCAGTATGGCGATATCGGTCTGCATGTCCACATTCTGCAGGATGCTGCTCACGCGGGCACGGTAGTTATTCAGATACTTCCAGTAGGGGAACCATGTGTTCTTCTCGTTATAGTAGCTGCCATACTGGACCCATCCGGGGAATGCCACATCGCGCGGGCTGTAGTTGAAGCCATGCCATACGGAGTGGGTGACACCCGAGAAGGCCGACATGTCGGTGCCTATCTTGATAAGTTCGAGCGGGGTGTTGAAGACGAGATACGTATTGGTCATCTCCTCACAGCTCACGAGGCGCTTGCCGGTAAGGTGGGCTGCCGAAGAGACATACTTGTCTATCATCGTATATCCGCGGCCACGGCGGTAGTCCTGGTCGCCCATCTCTTCACCCAGACGGTGGCGCAACCAGTTGGTAGTCCACGACTCGCCTTCGGGAATGTCGTAGGAGAGGGATGACTCGAGTGGGAAGAAGCCTCGTCCGTAAGCCTGGGCACGCGACTTGACGCCCTTTTCCTTGCACCATGAGGTGAAGGTATTGGTATATCGCTCCTGCAGCAACTCTGCCTTGGTCAGCTCGAAGTCGTAGCGCACGCGGTCTACCTGGTTCTTGAAGTCGGGGCCCTTCTTGGCACCGAAAATATAGCTCTCTACATCGCCCAGGCGTCCTACCTTGAACATGGTGAAGGGCAGCCAGGGCATCACGTCATAACCGCGACGGCGCTTGAACTCCTCGCGGAAGTCGTCGGTCCAGTTGGTACCCTCAAGCTCCATACTGTCGACGAAGAACGAACGCAACCAGCGCGAGAGGGGACCCGTCTTGGTCTCAATGGTATTGTACATATTGTCGAGATAACGGCGTACGGCACCCGCATTCATGTGGTCGAGTATGCTGCCGGCTGCTCCGGGAGCGCCGTTGATGACCGATGCGAAGGAGTCGAAGCGCACCATGGCGTAGAGCTGATACTTGCCCTCGGCGGGGGTGTCTACTACGTAGTTGCCATTGGCAAACTCGGCGGTGACATCCTTGGCCTGGCGGAAGTCATTGATGGAATCGGGCACGAGATAAGCTATCTCCAAGCGGGGCTCGCGGGCTGAGTTGGTGATAGACACTCCAGGGTCGAGGCGCTTGAAGAGGTCAAACTTGGAGAACTCGTAATGGCGGCCGGGAGTCAGAGGGATGGCAGCGGTAAGCAGCACCGATGCACGGTCCTTGTGGGGCAGAGTCTCGCTGCCGAAGGGCCATCCCGAACCGATGAGCAGGTCGCAGGTCATGCCGATGCGGCGTGCCTCGGTCAGCGTGGTATCGAGGGCCTCAAGCCAGGGCTGGCTGAGCCAGGTGAGCTGCTTGTAGCCGTGCTGGTCGGCACCGTAGGGCTGCGAGATGGGATTAATCTCGACACCGCCGATGCCTGCATCGCGCAACAAGTGGAGCTCGCGCACAAGCTCCTTGCCTACGACGGCATCGCCGTTCCACCACCAGCGCACGAAGGGACGATAGCGGCTGTCCGGGTTCTGAAACTGGGCATACAACGCCTGCGCCGAGAGCTTGCTCGGCTTATTGTCGGCATGCACGGGCATCAGCGCCATGGCCGACAGGATCAGGGTAAAGATAACATTTTTCATAATTGGTAACAAAATTACCATGATTAGGCGGGGAAGGCTAACCATAATCGTTAAAACTCACTAAAATATCATTATTCATAGGCGAATAACAAAAAGAGAGAGCCCGAGCGAGAAGGCTGTGGCCTCCGCCGCTCGGGCTCTGGTTATGGGGATGATTATGCGTTTACATATCTTCGGCGAAGAGAGGGTCTTCGGGCATAACCATTACTGGCTTCTGGTCGAACTCACGAAGGAGGTTCTCGGGCACATACTCCTTGTTGACAACGAGGCGGAACATGTAGTCGCGGAACCAGCGGTCGGTCATGATGAAGCATCCACCGAAGCCGTTGTCAGCTCCCCAGCTGTTTTCCACCTTCCACTTCACGGGCTTGCCGTCCTTGTCCAGATCTACGGCGGTGAGGGTCATGGCGTGGGTAGAGCCGCTGTCGAAGGTTTCGATGCGTTGGGCCTTGTCCATGCCGAAGGTGATGCCGAAGAGCGAGCCGTAGTCAAAGTTCTCAGTGTCGAGATAGCCGCGCTTGCGGTCGAGCTGCTTGCCCACATCGTAGCTGGAGTACATCTTGCTGCCACCCTTGATACTGGCTATGGCAAGCTGGGCAATATCGTCCATAGGCAGGTTGAGATACTTCCAGTTGTGGCCGTCGTAGGTGTGGCGGTCATACTCCACCTCGTAGGTCTTGTGGTATTCGCGGCGAGGGTCGTTCATCACCATGATGAAGGAGCCGTTGAGCGAGTGGCCTACGGTCTCATCGTAGAACGACTTGGGGGTATAGCGCTTGGCGGGAGTCAGGGTGCGTCCGTTCTTGTCGGTGAAGGCGTAGGTAAACTCCTGCACGGGTTCGCCGATGGTGAGAGCCAGGATGTGGTAGATGGTGCCCAGCATCTCGGTCTTGCGCTTGCGGATGTCCTGAGCCTTCTTGCCGGCAGCCACCATCGAGCGCAGCTCAAGACCAAACTCACGCAGTTTGGAAGAGATAATCCTTGCCATGCGGCTGGTATTGTCAGACGAGTAGGTCTCGGGCATCACTGCCATAGGCACCAGTCCGTACTTCTCGGCGAGGTCGGCCACACCACAGAAGGTTCCGCCATCGTTGATGGGGTGCTGGAAGAAGAAGCGCACACGCTGGTCGTCGATGGGCTTGCGGGCATTGTCGATGACGCCTTGGAGCATGAGGTTGGCCTTCTCCAGCTGGTCGTAGAAGAAGAGATAAGCCTGTGAATACTCTACACAGAGGCTGTCCTGATGCTGCTTGGCAAAGTTGGCGCGCAGCACATTGAAGCCAGAGAACATCCAGCAGCGGCCCGAACTGCGCTGGTTGTGTATCTTCTGCTTGGGAGTCTCGTTGCTGAAGTGGGTGTCTACAGGACGCTTGGCAGCATAATTCTTCGCCAGGTCGTCGATAGAGTTGGCGGCAATGGCATTGAAGAGCGCCTTGTCCTGAGCCGCTGTAGGCTGAGCCTTGCGGATGGCAGCGAGCATATCATTGCTGAGCCCGCCGTCATGCTTCTGCGCCGAGGCGGTAACCGCTCCCATCAGCGCCAGAGCAATAAGAAGTGTCTTTTGTTTCATCATCGTTTATAATAAATTAGTAATTACTGTCTATGATGCTACAAAGTTAGCACTTTCTGCCGAGCCGAAGGGGATAAAAATGATAAAATCTCTGATGATAATGCGAAAAAACAGCCCAGCGGGGTTAATCTTTGGCCTCGGGATGCTCTACATCGCGGCGCGACTTCGACTTGGTGACGAGCCATACGCCCGAGAAGACGAGGATTACCGCCAGCGCCTGACTCAGCGTGAATACGGCCAGACCCGTAAGCACCGACACGGTGACCGACACGATGGGTTGCACATAATTGTATACGCTCACCACGGTGGGGCGCAGCACCTGCTGGCCAGCCATCATCAACAGGTAGCTCACAAAGGTGCCGAAGAAGACCACAAAGCCTGCCTCTGCCCAGGTGGTAAGGGCCACTGCCGACCAGTCGTTGGCCATCAGGTGGGGCGAGGCTATGGGCAGGATGTAGAGCGATGCCCAGAGAAACATCCACTTGTTGACGGTGATGACGGAATAGCGGCGCACCAGCTTGCTGAACAGCGCCAGATAGAGGGCAAACGACAACTGGGCCATCATGCACAGCACGTCGCCTCGCAAGTCGCCCACCCGGGCGTTGGCTGCCGACGCGCTGCTCACTATCAGGATGACGGCGCCGCCACAGCCCATCGCTACCCCACCCGCCTTCATCGCCGACAGCGGCTCGCGCAGGATGAAGAACGACAGCACCATGGCGAAGATGGGCATCGATGTGGTGACGATGCTGGCATTGACGGGCGAGGTGATGCCCAGTCCGATGGTGTACATGCACTGGTTGAACACGATGCCAAACAGTGCCGCCACAGCCAGCAGCAGCACATCGCGGCGTGCCATGCGCTCACGGGGCGCAAAGAGCGACGCCGTCCAGAACAGCAGCGCAGCGCCTGCCACGCGAAGCGATACCAGACAGATGCCGTCGATGCCGTGAGCCATGGCATCCTTGCCCACCGGAGCCATAAGGCCCCAAAAGATTTCGGCGAAGAGCAGACTCAGATGGGCCTTGAGCGCACGATTGTCATTCATAATCTTATTAATAGTTAAATTTCGGGGGCAAAGGTAAACAAATAAGCCATAAATGGGTGCAAGGCAAGGCTTTTTTTCGTAAATTTGTGCGAAAACTTAACCTGTATCATCATGCAGAAATATGCCGATTACATCAAGGAGATAGAGATAGAGTCGCTGTGGAGCGGGCAGCGTCATGTCGTGTGGCAACTGGACCGCCGCGTCAATGTGCTGAGCGGCGTCAACGGCGTGGGCAAGAGCACCATCCTCAACAAGGTGGTCAAGGGCCTCGCCGCCGGCGGCGAGTTTCCCAGCCACATGCTCAAGGGCGTCCACCTCACCGTGAGCCCAGCCGACGCCAAGTGGATACGCTACGATATCATACGCTCGTTCGACAGGCCGTTGCTCAACGCCGACGTGCTCACCAAGGTTGACATCTCTCTGGTCACCGAGCTCGACTGGCAACTCTTCCAACTGCAGCGCCGCTACCTCGATTACCAGGTCAACATTGGCAACCGCATCATCAGCGTGCTCCAACAGGGCGGCTGCGACGGTGCCGCCGAAGCCCAGCGTATCAGTGAGCCCAAGAAGAAGTTCCAGGACATGATAGACAGACTCTTCGCAGACACGGGCAAGAAGATTGTGCGCACAGAGAACGAGATTCGGTTCACGCAGATCGGCGAGACGCTACTGCCCTACCAGCTGTCCAGCGGCGAGAAGCAGATACTCGCCATCCTGCTCACCGTGCTGGTCGAGGACAACAAGCCCTACGTGCTGTTCATGGACGAGCCCGAGGTGAGCCTGCACGTAGACTGGCAGCAGCAGCTCATAGACCTCATCCTCGAGCTCAACCCCAACGTACAGATTATCCTCACCACCCACAGTCCGGCTGTCATCATGAACGGATGGATGGACCGTGTGACCGAGGTATCCGATATTATTGTCAACAATGGGTAGACGACTCAAAGACAGCATCACCTCCGACTACCTGTCGGCTGCCAACAGGCTCAACTCCAGGCAGGCGCGTCACCGCATCGTGGCCTATGTCGAAAGCTACGACGACGTGTTCTTCTGGCGCACTGTCCTCTCGAGCTTCGAGACCGACCGCTACTACTTCCAGGTGATGCTCCCCTCGCGCTCCCGCCAGCTCAACCGTGGCAAGAAGGCGGCGCTCATGCGGCTCATGACCGACCGCGTGGGCAGTGATATGATTGCCTGCGTCGATGCCGACTACGACTATCTTATCCAGAAGGCCACGCCCACCTCGCAGCAGATTATCGACAGCCCATACGTCTTCCATACCTACGCCTATGCCATCGAGAACCTGCAGTGCTACGCCCCGTCGCTCCACGATGTCTGCGTGGCTGTCACCCTCAACGACCACCACATTTTCGACTTCAACGGCTATCTGCGCAGTTTCTCCGAGATTATCTATCCGCTCTTCGTGTGGAACGTATGGTTCTATCGCACACCCCATTACGGCGAGTTCACGATGAGCGACTTCCTCTCCATCATCGAGATGGGCAACTTCTCCATCGTCCATGCCCAGGACATGCTCGCCCGCCTGTCTCACAAGGTTGACAGACGGCTCGACGCCCTACGCCGCAACTACCCCGAGGGCGTCAAGGCTTACCCCAAGGTCGAAGCGAGTCTGCGCTCGTTGGGCGTGACACCACAGACCACCTATTTATATATACAGGGGCATCATCTCTTCGACCGCGTGGTGAGCCCAGCCATGACGCGCATCTGCGCCCAACTTATCCGCGAGCGCGAGAACGAAATCTCGCGCGACAGCATGCACTCCACCCAGCGCCGCAATGAGCTGAGCTGCTACTCGCACAGTGTGGAAGATGTCGAGGCGATGCTCAAGAAGAACATGGGGTATGTGCTCTCCGATGTCTTTGCTCACATCCGTGCCGATGTGCAGCACTTCCTCGACACCTATCATGCCCCTGCGCCAGCCGAGACTGTTGGGGCTACCGCCGGGATCACCGCCCTTGCGCCCGACCCTACCCCGCCAGCCACCGCAGCCGGAGAGTAGCCCACAGCCTCCGTCACCGTCATCCCCGTCCATACAAGAAGCGGGAGGAAACACCGTATCTGCTGATACCGTGCTTCCTCCCGCTTTCTGTTATTGCCTTGCGGCGGGGAGTACAGGCCCTATCGGCCATGCGATAAGGGTTTATACGTAAGTCTCGAGCATCTTGATAGTGCCCTCGACCTTGAGCGTGTCAGTGGTGGCAGGCACGAGGATAGACTCGCCGGCGCTGATGGTCACTGTGTTGCCCTCGTTGTCGGTGATGGTGCCTTCGCCCTTCAGACCGATGAGGATTACAAAGCTGTCGAGCTCGCTGTAGTCGAGCGTCATGGGCTCGTCGAGGTCATAGACGGCTGTGGTGAAGTAAGGACATTCCACCAGGGTCACGCCCTCGTTCTTCTTGTGCTCATAGTGGGTGCGGTAGTCGTCCTCCACGGTGTAGTTGATGCACTCGGCAGCCTCCTTGGTGTGGAGCTGGCGGTAGTTGCCGTCCTTGTCCTTGCGCTTGAAGTCGTAGATGCGATAGGTGACATCGCTGGTCTGCTGGATTTCGGCGAGGAAGCAGCCTGTGCCGATGGCATGGATGCGGCCTGCGGGCAGGAAGAAGCAGTCGTCTTCCTTGACCTCATACTGGGCGAGGGCGTCGGTGATGGTGTCGTCCTCGACCATAGCCTTGTACTGCTCGGGGGTAATCTGCATCTTCAGACCGCTGTAGAGCTTGGCGTCCTTGTCAGAGTCCATGATGTACCACATCTCGGTCTTGCCGCGCTCCTTGCCCTGGCGCTTGGCTATCTCGTCGGTGGGATGCACCTGGATAGAGAGGTCCTGACGGGCATCGATAAACTTGATGAGCAGGGGGAACTCGTCGCCGAAGCGCTCATAGTTGGCCTTGCCCACGAGCTTGTCCTTCTGCTCGATTACCAGTTCGTTGAGCTTTTTGCCGGCATACTCACCGTCGGCTACCACTGTCTCGTTGCCGGGCACTCCAGAGATTTCCCAGCTTTCGCCTACGTTCTCGAGATGGTCATCGAGATGCTTGAAGGGGATGATTTTGTCGCCACCCCAGATGGTCTGCTTCAACAGAGCCTTAAACTTTAATGGTTTCATACGCTTTATTGTTTGTTGTTTTATACTGTTTGTCGTTTTCTAATTGTCTTTCCAGAATGTGGGGCTGAAGATGACCAGCACGGTGAATATCTCCAGACGCCCTACGAGCATCATGAACGAGCAGGTCCATTTGGCAAGGTCGGGCAGCTGGCTCCACGACATCGTGGGACCTATCTCCAGACCCAGCGAGGGACCCACGTTGCCCAGACTGCTCAGACAGATGGTGATGGCATTGGTGTGGTCTATGCCGCAGGCTATCATGATAAACGCCACCACCAGCAGCATGATGACATAGGTGGCGAGGAATGCCAGCAGCGTCACCCTCTTCTGGATGGGCACATTGACGCCGTCGACCCTCAGCGGCAGCACGGCATTGGGGTGGAGTATCTGCCGCAGCTCGTTGCGTATCACCTTGAGCACCATCATACTGCGTATGCTCTTGAAGGCACCGCTGGTAGAGCCCGAGCAGGCTCCCACAAACATACATACCGCCAGCACCACCCAGGTGACATGGGGCCACAGGGCGGCGTTGTCGTTGAACAGACCCGTGGTGGTCAGGAAGTTGACTACCTGGAAGGCGCCGCAACGGAAGGCGTGCTCGGCGTCATAGCCGCGGTACGCCATGAGCTGGAACATGACGAATGCCGTACAGGCTGCCGTCATGAAGAGATAGAACTTGAACTCGTCGCTCTTGAAGAGCATCCCTATGCGGCGGCGTGCCACGGTGAAGTAAAGCAGGGTGAAGTTGATGCCCGCGAGGAAGCAGAATGTGGTGCAGGTATATTCCAGTGCGGGCGAGTGGAAGTTCTCCATGCTGTCGTTGTATATGGAGAAACCGCCAGTGGCTGTCGAGGTCATGGCATAGTTGATGCTCTCCCACGGCGACATGCCGAATATCCAGTAGCAGCCTGCACAGGCTGCCGTCAGGCATACATATACCATCCATATATACTTGGCTCCCATCGACAGACGGGGATGCAGCTTGGTCTGGATGGGGCCCGTAATCTCGGCAGAGAACACCTTGACATAGCCGCCGTCGAGCGAGGGCAGCAGGGCGACCGTGAAGAAGACGATACCCAGACCTCCTATCCACTGGGTGAACGAGCGCCAGAAGAGGAGACCATGGGGCAGCGCCTCGACATCGTCTATCACGGTGGCGCCGGTGGTGGTGAAGCCCGACATATTCTCAAAGAACGCGTCGGTGAAGTTGTTGACATATCCGCTCAGCATGAACGGCAGCGAGCCGAAGAGGCTGAAGACCACCCACGACAGCGTGACGACCATGTAGGCATCCTTGCGCGAGAGGCGGTTGCCCGCCTTGAGTCCGAAATATCTGAAGACGATGGCGGCAAGGAGTATCAGCCCCACCGAGGTGACAAACGCCGGCGTGTCGCCCTCGCCGCTATAGACAGAGATGCCCAGGCTCAGCGACATGAGGGCTGCCTCGAAGAAGAGGAGCGCTCCCATAATCTTGCTTATCATGTTCCAGTTGATCATAACGGCTGCACTCTATCAGATGAAGAACTTCTCTATCTTTTTCATATTGATATTGTGGCAGAACACCATCACCGTGTCGCCCGCCATAATCTGGGTGTTACCCGACACCAGCATACCTACGCCGTTTCTTACCAGTCCGCCGATGGTCATGCCCTGTGGCAGTCCCAGTTCGTATACGGGCTTCTGGGTAATCTTGGAGTTCTCCTTGGGGATAAACTCGGCGATATCGGCATTGGCCGACATGAGGAAGGTGACATTGAGCACATCGGCATCGAGCAGCATCTGGTAGATGCGGCTGGCGGCGATGGCCTTCTTGTTGATGATGGTACCTATATCCAGGCTCTCTGCCATACTTACATAGTCGAGGTTCTCGACCATGGCCACGGTCTTTCTCACGCCCATTCGCTTGGCGGTGAGGCAGGCCAGGATGTTGGTCTCTGTGTTGCCCGTGAGCGCCACAAAGGCTTGGGTATTGTTGATGCTCTCTTCGGTGAGCAGCGACAGGTCACGGCCGTCGCCGTTGATGACGAGCGCCTTATGGCTGTCGAGCATGTCGTTGAGCTGTTCGCAGCGCTCCAGACTGCTCTCGATGATTTTGACATCCATGTATTCGGGCATGCCCTTTACGGCGTTGACGGCAGTGTTGCCACCGCCCATAATCATCACGTTCTTGACATCGGCATACTGCTCCTTGCCCACTATCTTGCGGATGTAGGGGATAAACTGGCGCGTGGTCATGAAGTAGGCCAGGTCGTAGAGCTGCAGCACGTCGTTACCGCCAGGGATGATGGTATCGAGGCCACGCTTCACCGCCACCACGTGGTAAGGGTCCTGCGCACCGCAGAGCTCGCGGAGCGGACGGTTGAGTATCTCGCATCCCTCGCGCAGCTTGATGCCCAGCAGGATGAGGGCTCCGTTGTGCACATCCCAACGCTGGCGCACCCACGACATCTTGAGACCGTTGTTGATGTCACGGGCAGCGAGCACCTCGGGATAGATTAGCTCGTCGACGCCCAGTCTGGCGAAGAGTTCGCGCTTGTCGTCTTCGATATATTCGGCGCGGTCTATGCGCGCCACGGTCTTGTGGGCACCGAGTGCCTTGGCCAGGATGCAACAGTTGAGGTTGAGACTCTGGTCGGGTGTTACGGCGATGAAGAGGTCGGTGTGGCCCACGCCGGCATCGGTGAGGGCCTGTATGCTGTCGGGGTCGGCCACCATCGTCAGCAGGTCGTAGTCGCTGCCGATGCGTGCCAACCGGTCGGGGTCGGGGTCTATGAGCGTGATGTCCTCGTGGTTGCGCGAGAGCAGTCGTGCCAGATGGGTACCTATGGCGTAGGCACCGGTAATAATGATTTTCATCCTTTAATATGTTGAATAATCGTTGCCTTGTCTATACCCGCGATGCGACGCAGTTCGCTTACGGTGCCGTGCTCGACAAACTCGTCGGGCAGGCCCAGCCTTACAATCTCGGGCGTATAGTGATGGTCGGCCATCCATTCGGTGACAGCCGTTCCCAGGCCACCGCATCTCACACCGTCTTCCACGGTGATGACGCGGCTGAACCTCTGGCCCACCTCGTCGAGTATGCCGCCGTCGATGGGTTTGAGATAGCGCATATCGTAATGGGCCACAGTGAGCTGGCCCTCAGCCTCAACCTCAGCCACAGCCTCGGCAGCCACATTGCCTATAGGGCCGATGGTGAGCACAGCCACATCGTGACCCTCGTGCATGCGGCGGCCGGTGCCCACCTCGATGGCTTCGAGCTTGCAGCGCCAGTCGTTGTGCTCGGCAGCGCCTCGGGGATAGCGTATCACCACCGTACCCATGCCGGGAAGCTGTGCGGTGTACATCATCCGGCGCAGTTCGTGCTCGTCCATGGGCGAGCAAATCGTGAGATGGGGGATGGGGCGCAGCGCCGCCATATCGAAGGCGCCATGGTGGGTGGGGCCGTCCTCGCCCACCAGTCCGCCGCGGTCCAGACAGAGCACCACGGGCAGCGAGAGCAGAGCGAGGTCGTGAATGATATTGTCGTAAGCGCGCTGGGCAAACGAGCTGTAGATATTGCAGAAGGGTTGGAGACCGTCTTTGGCCATACCTCCCGAGAAGGTCACGGCGTGGCCCTCGGCTATGCCCACATCGAAGGCGCGGTCGGGCATGGCGTTCATCAGTATGTTCATCGAGCAGCCGGTGGGCATGGCGGGTGTCACGCCCACGATGCGGTCGTTCATCTGTGCCAGTTCGAGCAGGGTTTCGCCAAACACGTCCTGGTACTTGGGAGGCTTGTTGGACGAGTCGCTCACGATGCGCTCGCCGGTCTCGGCATCAAATCGGCCCGGAGCGTGCCAGATGGTGGCTTCGTCCTCGGCGGGCTTGTAGCCTTTGCCCTTGGTGGTATGCAGGTGCAGCAGCTTGGGGCCCTTCATGTCCTTGAGCTGGCGCAGCAGGCGCACCACCTCCTTGACGTCGTGACCGTCGAAGGGACCGAAGTAGCGTATGTTCATGCCCTCAAAGATATTCTGCTGATGGCTCAGCACCGACTTGATGGCGTTGTTGAGTCGTATGATGCCCTTGCGGCGGCGGTCGCTCAGATGACCGTTGTCCTCGAGCCATCGGGCCACCTTGAACCTTATCTTGTTATAGGTGGCATTGGTGTCGAGATTGAGCAGATACTTCTCCATGCCACCCACAGCGCGGTCTATGCTCATGTCGTTGTCGTTGAGGATGATGAGCAGGTCGTTGGGGGTCGACGAGACATTGTTGAGACCCTCAAAGGCCAGACCGCCACTCATGGCACCATCGCCGATGACGGCCACCACATGACGGTTGTCGTGCCCGGTCTTGCGGGCAGCCACCGCCATACCGAGGGCGGCAGAGATGGAGTTGGAGGCATGACCGCAGGCGAAGGTGTCGTACTCGCTCTCCAATGGGGAGGGAAACGGGCGGACGCCGTGCAGATGACGGTTGGTGCAGAACGTGTCGCGACGTCCTGTAAGTATCTTGTGACCATAAGCCTGATGACCTACATCCCACACTATGCGGTCGTCGGGGGTATTGAAGACATAGTGCAGGGCAACGGTAATCTCGACGACGCCCAGACTCGAGGCAAAGTGACCGGGATTGACCGACACCTCGTCGATAATGTCTTGGCGCAGCTCGCTGCAAACCTCTGCCAACTGGTCTATATCCAACTTGCGCAGGTCAGAAGGGTATTTTATTTGGCTTAGTAGTCCGAATTTATTCTTGTCCACAACTATAACATGTTATATTCATGCAAAAGTATTAATTTTTTTTGATATTAACCTATTTATTCATGAAAAAATGGCGCCCGCCATTACAGTCGCGCGCATTATAATATAATAAGGTGTAAAGGGAGTAAAGCACAGCCCCACGGTTGGCGCCAGCAGGGGCAGCGGAGTCCACCCTGTCCAGGTATTGACAAGAGGTGTGCGCAAGCAGCAGTTAAGTGGGGATGATACAAATAAGGAGCCCACAAGCAACAGCTACGTGGGGAATGATACAAACGAGGAGTCCACAAGCAGCAGCAACGTGGGGAATGATACAAATAGAGAGCCCGCAAGCAGCAGCAACTCTGTAGGAGTTGCGTTTCCCCAGCCCAGGGTTGCGGGCGAAGCACGCTACCCTGGGTAAG
>OHUE01000310.1_pt1 | contig 29071 bp, 22 predicted proteins | sample 1579111 | NCBI WGS metagenome assembly OHUE01 (sample SAMEA3879524, study PRJEB24766) | human gut metagenome | biome: human-associated habitat; feature: feces | place: USA | collected 1985/1987 | reverse complement strand
CGAAGTCGTAGGGAGGGAAGATAAACTTGTTGGTCCATCCCTCAAACTCCTTCAGCAGGCCGTCTGTGCCCACAGCCGTCTCAGTGGCTTTGACCACACTTGCTCCAATGCTGCACACATGATGCCCCTTGCGCTTCGTGTCGTTGACGATCTCGCAGGCTTCAGACGTGATGAACATCTGCTCCGAGTCCATCTTGTGCTTCGTCAGGTCCTCCACCTCAATCTTGTGGAAATTGCCCAAACCGCAATGAAGGGTGACATAGGCAGGATTGATGCCTCGTATCTCCATCATCTTGAGCATCTCGCGCGAGAAGTGGATGCCCGTGCTGGGTGCCGTGACAGCTCCCTCGTGTTTGGCGAACGGAGTCTGGAAGTACTCCATGTCCTCTTCGGTGGCATGGGCAAAGTCCTGTCCTTCCTCCTTCGGACGGTTGTCGATGATATATCGGGGCAGTGGTGCCTCGCCCAGGGCGAAGAGCTCTTTCTTGAACTCATCGTGCGGGCAGTCGTAGAGGAAACGCAGGGTGCGCCCTCTTGAGGTGGTGTTGTCGATCACTTCAGCCACCATGGTGCCCGACTCCTCGAAGAAGAGTTTGTTGCCAATGCGAATCTTGCGTGCCGGTTCGACGAGTACGTCCCACAGGCGCATCTCGGGATTGAGTTCGCGGAGCAGGAACACCTCGATCTTGGCATCCGTCTTCTCCTTCGTGCCGTAGAGACGGGCGGGGAACACTTTGGTGTCGTTGAAGACGAAGGTGTCTCCCTCTCCAAAATAGTTCACAAGATCCTTGAAGAGGATGTAGTCGCCCTCTATCGGGTTGCCCTCCTCGTCCTTATGATACAGGTCTATCGTCTCCGATTGCTTGTGGAGCACCATCAGCCGCGCCTCGTCGGGCCTTACCACGTCAAACTCGGCGGTTGTTCCGTTGGGTCGAGTGATGGTATGGGTGGAGGAATGGGGATAGAGTGCCACCAAGTCCTGTGGCAAATCGAATTTAAACTGCGATAGTTTCATATCTTACTTGTTTTCTTTTTCTATTGTTTGCTGTGCCAGCCACTCTTCAAAATGGTCGTAGGAAAGACAGTTCTCCACCCGCACGTCGCCCACTTGTGTGCGACGGAGGGAGGTGAGGTAAGCTCCCGAGGAGAGTGCGCGGCCCAAATCCCGGGCCAAGGCACGGATATAGGTGCCCTTGCCGCAGACTACGCGCAGGACGAGCTGCATCTTTTCGGCATCAAATGACACCACTTCTATCTCGTCGATGCGGACGTGCTTGGGTTTGAGCTCTATGTGCTCGCCATTGCGGCGCACGTCGTAGGCGCGGACGCCGTTGACCTTTACTGCACTGTAGGTAGGCGGTATCTGTTCTATCTCGCCAATAAACTGCTGCAGCGTCTCAAGAATCAGCTCTCGCGTGATATGCTCCGTGGGGAAGGTGGCGCTGACCGGGTGCTCCATGTCGTAGCTCACGGTCGTCGCCCCCAGCTGTATCGTGGCGACATACTCCTTCGTGTGTTGCTGCAGTGTCTCGATCTGCTTCGTCTTTTTTCCCGTGGCAAGCACCAAGACGCCCGTGGCGAGCGGATCGAGTGTGCCAGCGTGTCCCATCTTCACCTTGCCACCCAAGGCGTGGGAGCAGAGGTAGCGGATGTGGGCGAGGGCCTTGAAACTCGTCACGCCATAGGGCTTGTCGATGGGGATGAGTATCCCTTCTTTGAAATTGATTGTCATCCCGGCTTAGTCAACCATTTGGAGTGAGTGGCCCGTGAGGAGCAGTCCCAGGATGAGCAGTCCGACGATGATGCGGTACCAGCCAAAGAGTTTGAAGCCATATTTAGCAATGAAACTGACAAACCATTTCATGGCAAGGATGGCTACCACAAACGAGACCAAACTGCCGATGAGCAGCGTGGAGATATTGCCCGACATGTCGTCGAATTCGCCAGCCAGGATCATCTTCAACACCTCCAGGCACGTGGCAGCCAACATGGTGGGCACGGCCAGGAAGAAGGAAAACTCTGCCGCGCGCTTACGCGTCAGTCCGTTGGCCATACCACCGACGATGGTTGCCATACTGCGGCTGACACCAGGTATCATGGCCAGACACTGGCAGAGGCCGATGCGGAACGCACGCTTCTCGGTGACGGGGTTGGTCTCCTTGCCATGGCAGAACCACTTGTCGCAGAACAACATGAAGACACCACCAACAACCAGCATGATAGCAACGATCGTGACGCTGCCGAGCAGATGCTCTATCACGCCATTGAGGAGACCACCCAGCACGACGGCAGGGACGAAGGCGACAAAGATCTTCCAGTAGAAGTCCCACTTGTGAAGGAACTTCTGGAGCGACGTGCTGCCCTCTGGTGCTGGCGTATGGTTGAGTTGGAAGAAGCGCTTCCAGTAGAGCAGGACCACCGAGAGGATGGCGCCAAACTGGATGATGACCGTGAAGGCCTTGACAAACGGCGTGCTCGGCACTCCCAACAGGTTTTGTGCGATGATCATATGGCCTGTGGAAGAGACGGGAAGAAACTCGGTCAATCCCTCTACGATGGCGATGATGATGGTTTCTATCAGGTCCATTATGCCTCCGTGACGTTGGTTTCAGACGATTGTGTTGCCATCTCGGCTCCTGCCTCTCCGCCCTTCGGACGAACGAGGATGGAGGCGATGATGGTAATATAACCCACCAGCGTGACGACAGGCGCCACCTTGATACGCGTCGGGCTGAACACCTCGGGATTGAACATCTCCTTGGTCGATGTGCCGCCGCTCATCAGGATGAAGCCAATGACGACGATCGCCACACCTACTACAAGCAGGATGTAGTTGATGCGGCCGAAAGCTAATTTACTTTTATCCATATTCTATGTTTGTATTATTTCCTTCTCGTGATAGTGAGGCCGACCCATTTCGGGCGGTGATTAAATCTTGTAGAGGTCTCCCGCCTTCATGCGCAGGAATTTGTTGACCGAGAGCCAGGAGCAGATCGTGGTGAGGATGATGCCTACGGCCAGGACTACCAGCGCTGTAAAGGCCATGACCTCGCCATTGATGATCGTCAGCATCTCCGGCTCATAGTTGTAGAGAGCGAGCATGCCGGCTCCCAGCACGATCAAGGCCATGACGGCGGAGAGCAAGCCCAGTCCCACGGCCATGCGCAGGAAAGGCAGTCGGATGAAGCCCCACGAGGCACCCACGAGTTTCATGGTGTGTATCGCGAAGCGACGCGCATAGATGCTGAGGCGGATAGTGTTGTTGATCAAGGAGAACGAGACGACCGTCAGGAGTGCTGCGATGATCAGCAGTACGAAACTGATCTTGCGCAACATTTTGTTCACACTGTTGACCAGGTCCTGTCGGTAGGTCACGTCAGAGACACCATTAAACTGCTTCAGGTCGGCGGCAATCTTCTTGATAGAGTCGTTGTTGGCATAGTTGGCCTTCAGACGCAGCTCTATCTCTGCCGTAAAAGGATTCTCCCCCGCAAACTCGGCCGGGTTGGCACCCAGCTCTTTCGTGCCTTCTTTGAGGGCTTGCTCCTTGCTCGTGTATTCCACGTTGGTGATGTAGTTGAAGCGTTGCACCTTCTTGCACAATGCTGCACACTCAGAGGGAGTGAGGTCGGGTTGCAATACCATGGTGACGGTGAGGTTCTCCTTCACATAGTTGGAGAGGTTGCGTCCTGTGAATACGGTTAATACGACTATACCTATCAGAACCAGCACCATGGCCGTGCTGATACATAGCGTGATAACCTGCAAACTGCGGTGATTGCGGGCTTGATTGCGTTTCTTTTTCATTGCTGAAACTAACTTCTACTTTCTTATTCTAAAAATCGCAATAAGGCCAATAAGCCAATGTTGCTGCAAAGGTAACGTAAAAATGCAAAATAGGCAAATATATTAAGTTTTATTTGGTTCTTCGTCCTTTTCAACCCCCTTTTCCTGTTTCTTGCCTATGTGATTGCTGACAACAAACTAAGTGAAAAGATTGGGTGTGTGAAAAGAATGTTGTACTTTTGCAAGAAATAAACATACGAACACGATTATGTCAACAATTCTATTTCCATCGCCCATCTATGGGCCCGTGCACAGTCGGCGGCTCGGAATATCCTTGGGCATCAATCTTATACCTGCCGACGGCAAACTCTGTAGTTTCGACTGTATCTACTGCGAGTGTGGCTACAATGCCGACCATCGCACGCATACTCCCTTCCCGACCACCGAGGCGGTCTCCCGCGCACTGGAGGCGAAACTCAAGGAGATGCATGAGGAGGGAGTCCATCCCGACGTGATGACTTTTGCCGGCAATGGCGAACCGACCAGTAATCCTCACTTTCCCGAGATCATCGACGAAACCATCCGTCTGCGCGACGCCTACTGTCCTGAGGCCAAGATCTCTGTCTTGAGCAACTCGACTTTCATCCATCGCCCTGCGGTCCATGCCGCCTTGGCCAAGGTCGATAACAACATCCTCAAGCTCGATACGGTCAACCCCGATTACATAAAACGCCTTGATCGTCCAGCGTTGCCTTCCTATGATGTGAAGAAGATCATAGATGGCATGAAGTCCTTTGACGGGCAATGCATTGTCCAGACAATGTTCCTTCGTGGAAAGAACGATGAGGGCGAGGATGTGACCAATGTAGGAGAAGAGTATGTTGCCCCGTGGTTGGAGGCCGTGAAATATATCGCGCCTCGCGAAGTGATGATTTACACCATCGACCGCGAGACACCTGGACAGTTTTTGGAAAAGGCCACCCATGAGGAGCTCGACGCCATCCGCGATCGCGTGAAGGCGTTGGGTATCGAGTGTACCGCCTCCTATTGATGAGGCTCTGTATCGAGTCGGCTCATTTTTTTCGCCATCCTATTGCAGGCCTAACGTCCTCTTTCGTCTGGGCCAGAATGAACAAGCAAAGAGGGAGTGACCTCACGGCCATTCCCTCTTTCTTGTAAATTACGATAGGTATGAAACTATAATTTACTAATGATTCCTTCTTTTGTACTGCGAAGGAAATCGACGATAATGCGAATTTCCTCCGAGTCAGGCACCTGCTCGACGATCTGGTGGCAAACATCGAACACCGAGTTTTGACCATGGAAAAGCAGGCGGTAGGCGTTGGCGATATGCTTGATCACTTTCTCATCTATTCCTGCAGCCCGTGCCATCGTGGTGTTGACACCACAATAGCCTACCGGCGTTCCACCAGCTACGATATAGGGCGGGACGTCCTTTGAGAAGGTCGTTCCAGCCTGGATCATCGCGCCACGACCCACGCGCGTCCTGGCATTCTCGATGACCGATGAGGAGAAGATCACTCCGTCCTCGATCTCGCAATCGCCCGCTATCTTCGTGCCATAGCCGATGACGCAAGAATTGCTCACGCGTGTGTCGTGAGAGATATGCACACCCTCCATGAGCACGTTGTTGGAGCCCAAGACCGTCTTGCCACCCTCGTGCGTGCCACGGTTGATGACCACATTCTCGCGGATGATGTTCATGTCGCCCATGACGACCTGCGAGTTGGCACCCTTGAAATTGAAATCCTGCGGCAAGGCAGCGATGACGGAGCCTTGGTGGATCTTGTTGCCGTTGCCCATGCGTGTGCCGTTGAGGATTGACACGAAGGGGAAGATGATACAGTTGTCACCAATCACCACGTCGTCCTCGATATAGACAAACGGGAATATTTTGCAACCTTCGCCGATACGTGCCTTGGGAGACACCTCGGCCTTCGGACTGATTATTGTGCTACTCATAATCTTACTGTCTTATTAGTTAATTGCTACCACCGCCAAGGGCATAGTAGAGGTTGACGATCGACTGCAATTTCGTGAACTGATCCTGCACCTGTGAGACCTGGGCGTTGAGCAGGTTCTGCTGTGCCGTGATGACCTCCAGGTAGGTACTTGAACTCTGCTTGTAGAGCAGTTCGATATCCTCGACGTTCTTCTTGAGCACGTCGATGCGCTTCTGCTCCAGTTCCTCGCTCTCCTTGGCTGCGTTGTAGGCCACAAGAGCGTTGCTCACCTCCGATCCTGCCGTGAGGATGGAGTTCTGCCAGGTGTTGTAAGCCTGCTTATACTGGTCCTCAGCCACACGAAGACCCGCCTTCAGCTGACCCTTCATGAAGAGCGGCTGGGTGAGGGAACCTACGGCCTGCACCAAGAACTTGGCCGGATTGATCGTACCCTGTCCGTTCGTCCAGCCTGCGTTGGCCGTGATGTTGATGGACGGATAGAAGCGGCTGCGTGCGTTCTGCACACCATAGAAGCAGCTGGCGAGCGCCATCTCGTTGGCGTGTACGTCGGGGCGGTTGCTCAGCAGTTGCACACCCACGCCACCAGCGTAGCTCTCAGGCAGCGACTGGCCGTCGAGTTTGCCACGAGCGATGGTCTGAGCAGGTTCTCCCAGCAGGAGGCTGAGGGAGTTTTCACTCTCGCGGATCTGTCGCTTGATGTTCACGCTCTGGTTCTTCACGCTATAGTAGGCAGCCTCCGCACTCTGCACGCTCGTAGAGCGGGCGCGTCCAAACTCCATTTGCAGTTTCATCATGTCCCAGGTGTCCTTCGTGAGGTTCTCCATGTCCGTGACGATCTCCATCTGCTTGTCGAGCATGAGGAGCGTGTAGTAGAGGTTGGCGACATTGCTGATAAGGCGTGTCTGTACTGCCAGCTGGTAGTCCTTTGTCTGAAGGAGCGACATAGCGGCAGCCTTCTTCGAGGCTCGGAGTGTACCGAAGAGGTCCACGTTCCAGCTTGCCGCGAGGGGCAGCGTGTAGCTCTTGTTGGCCTCTGCGCCCTCACCCATGTGGGTGATGGTGCCCGTCGGGGCGAGTACCAGCGAGGGAAGGTAGGCGAGCTTGGCGGCCTTGAGTTGCGACTCGGCAATGTCCACGTTGAGCATGGCGTTGAGAAGGTTCGGGTTGTTGGCCAATGCCTTCTCGATCAGCGATTGCAACTGCGGGTCGGTAAAGACGCTTCTCCACGGCAGGTTGCCGAAGTCGTTGCTGCCCTCCAGCGTCGCCTGATCGTTCACGGGGTCGCGCACGATGCCGTCCGTCTTCACCTCGGGACGCTCGTAGTCGCCATAGAGGCTCTTACATCCCGTCAGCGAGAGGGTGGCGAGACCCGCCAGGAGCAGCAGGCGACCACCCGTCATGCGCGTCATATTTTTGATTGTCATATTGTCTATTATTATATGTATCCTTATTATATTGTGTGGGAGCCTCCCGCTCCCTCGTCTCCAGTGGTGCGGGGGAGCGGAATGGTTACTCAGCTATTTTACATCGGGGCGTTGTCCACCTTGTAGTCGCCGGCAGGTCCCTGGGCGTACTGCTCCAGTTCGCGGACCACCTCCTCGTTCTCCTCATCGTGGAACTCGAGCGGCTTGATGCGCTCCTGCAGCCACTGGAAGATGGCAAAGAGCGACGGGACGACGAAGACCTGGCAAATCGTACCAATCAACATACCGCCGACGGCGGCAGCACCCAGCGTCTGGTTTCCGTTGCGTCCCACACCTGATGCGAACATCAGCGGTAACAGACCGATGATCATGGCCAGCGAGGTCATCAGGATCGGGCGCAGACGAGCCACGGCACCGAGGATGGCTGCATAGCGGATGGCCATACCCGTCTGGCGGCGCTCCAGGGCGAACTGCACGATCAAGATGGCGTTCTTGGCCAACAGACCGATCAACATGATCAGCGAGATCTGCATATAGATGTCGTTGCTATGGCCGAAGAGCTGTGTGAAGATGAAGGCACCTGCAAGACCAAACGGCACGGAGAGCAATACGGCCAGCGGCAGCAGGTAGCTCTCATACTGTGCGGAGAGGATCAGATAGACGAAGATAAAGCAGAGGATGAAGATCATACCCGTCGAACTGCTCGACTCCTGCTCCGATCGGGTCAGACCCGAATACTCGTACGTATAGCCGTCGGGCAGCGTCTGCTTGGCCACTTCTTCCACAGCCTTGATGGCCTGACCAGAGGAATAGCCGTCGGCAGCCGTGGCGTTGATGGTGATGGCGGTGAAGAGGTTGAATCGGTCGATGCTGGAAGGACCGTAGGTTCTCTTCAGCGTGACAAACTCGTTGATGGGCGACATGCCGTTGTTGGTGCGTATATAGACATCGTTGAGCTTGTCGATCGTCATGCGGCTCTCGGGGCTACCCTGTATATAGACACGGTAGAGCTTACCGAAGGCGTTGAAGTTGCTGGCGTACTGACCACCGAAGTAGCCCGACATCGTGGAGAGGATGGCCTGGGGCGACGTACCGGCCTGCTTGGCCTTGGCCACGTCGATGTTGACCATATACTGCGGATAGTTCGGGTTGTAGGAGGTCATGGCTCTCTGGATCTCCTCGCGCTCACCCAGCGCCTTGAGGAACTTCTGCGTCACGTCGTAGAACTTGTTGAGGTCGCCACCCGTGCGGTCCTCCATAGAGAAGGTCAGACCGTTGGTAGCCGAGAATCCGGACACCATAGGCGGCGCGAAGGCCAGGATCTGTGCACCTTTGATGGTGGCTGTCTGCTTATAGATCATACCCAGCACGGAGTTGGACGAACTCGGATCGATAAACAATCCTGCGATACCCGCACCCGTGAACACGGACTTGACGCGGTCTATCATACCCCACTTACGCTCGTCAAACGGTTTCAGCTTGATGATGAAGGTGGCCTGGTCGGAACCGGCACCAGCAATGAAGTTGTAACCTGCAATCATCTCACGACGCTCGATCCACGGGTTGGTGGCCAGCATGGCGTCGATCTTCTCGCCAACCTCCAGCGTCTTGTCCTGGCCCGTTGACGGGGGGAGAGAAATGGTACAGAAGAGCGTACCCGTATCCTCGTCAGGGATCAAACCCGTCTTGGTCGTACCCATGAAGAAGACCAGCGCCACGATGCCCGCTACGACAGAGATACCCGTCACGATGCGGTTGTTGATGATGCGCTCCACACCCTTCTTATACTTGTTTGTAATCTTGTCGAACGACTGGTTGAAGCCTGCGTGGAAGCGATCGACGAAGGACATCTTCTTGCCACCGTTGGCCTCCGCCTCCTCGTCCTTCGGCTTCAGGAAGATGGCGCAAAGGGCTGGAGAGAGTGTCAGGGCGTTGACGGCAGAGATCAAGATGGAGATAGCCATCGTGATACCAAACTCGCGGTAGAATGTACCACTCATACCACCGATGAACGACACAGGGACGAACACGGCCGACATCACCAGCGTGATGGAGATGATAGCACTCGAGATCTCGTTCATGGCGTCGATACTGGCCGTGAGCGCACTCTTGTAGCCCATGTCGAGCTTGGCGTGAACGGCCTCGACAACCACGATGGCGTCATCGACCACAATGGCGATAGCCAGCAGCAGGGCCGATAGCGTCAGCAAGTTGATGGAGAATCCGAAGATCCATAGGAAGAAGAACGTACCTATCAAGGCCACCGGCACGGCGATCATCGGGATCAGCGTGGAGCGGAAGTCCTGGAGGAAGATATAGACGACGAAGAACACCAGCAGCAGGGTGATGAAGAGCGTGAAGATCACCTCCTCGATAGAGGCGTAGAGGAACTCCGTCACGTCCTGCTCGATGGTATATTTCAGTCCCGGTGGGAAGTTCTTTGCCTGGCGCTCCAGCTCGGCCTTCACGTCCTTGGCAATCTGGGTTGCGTTGGATCCTGCAATCTGCTGCACCATACCCATCACGGCAGGATGGCCGTTGTTCTTCAGTTGCACGCCGTAGGACTGCTGACCCAGTTCTATTCTGGCCACATCCTTGAGGTGGAGCGTCTGACCATTGGTATTGCTCGTGAGGACGATGTTGCCATACTCCTCCGACGTCTTCATACGGCCCTTGTAGCGGAGCGTGTACTGGTAGGCCACGTCGCTCTGCTCGCCGATCGTACCCGGAGAAGCCTCCAGGTTCTGCTCGGCCAGGGCTGCCGTGATGTTGGACGGCATGAGGCCGTAGTTCTTCATCTTCACCGGGTCGAGCCAGATACGGATTGTGTAGTCGGCCGTAGACGGGCTCTGCACGTCACCCACACCGTTGACACGCTTCAGTGCCGGCGAGACGTTGATGTTGTTGTAGTTGTTGAGGAACTTCGTGTCGTAGCGTCCGTCGTCCGTGGTCAGCGAGTACATGATGACGTTGGAGCTCTGTCGCTTCGAAACCGTCACACCCGCTTTGGTCACCTCTGCCGGGAGCAGAGCCTGAGCCTGCTGCACACGGTTGTTGACGTTGACGGCAGCCATGTCGGCGTTGGATCCCTGCTTGAAGAAGACCGTGATCTGTGCCAGACCGCTATTGCTTGCTGACGAGGTGATGTAGGTCATGTTCTCCACACCGTTGATGCTCTCCTCCAGCGGCGTGACCACGGAGTTGAGCACCGTCTGTGCGTCAGCGCCCGGATAGTTGGCCATCACGCTAATGGTAGGTGGCGCAATGTTCGGGTACTGCTCGATAGGCAGCGACACCAGTCCGATCGTACCCAGGAGTACGAAGAAGATGGAGATCACCGTCGAGAGTACCGGTCGCTTGATAAAATTAGTAAATGTCATTGTTTTCTTCTTTTATGTGTTGACCATTGATGGAAGGAGGCCCAAGTCCTCCCCCCGATGGCACTCTCTTGGTTTACTTCTTGTCGCCCTTGCCCGTCATGGCGTCGAGGAAGCCCTCTGACGATCCCTGCTTGGCACCCAGCTCGGCGGCATTCTTCATAGCAGCCTCATACTCCTGGAGCGTGAGGGCCTTGATCTCTTGTCCGTCGGTGAGGCCCGTCAGACCCTTGACCACAATGCGGTCGCCCATCTTCAGTCCGCTGGTGATGATATAGTTGTTGCCGTCGTTCTGCGGATCTATCGTCACCTCCGTGTAGTGCACCTTGCCGTTGCCGTCCACCTTATAGACGAAGTACTTGTCCTGCACCTGCGTCGTAGCTTCCATCGGCACGAGGATGGCGTGGTTATTGTTCTTGGCGATGATCACCTGGCCTGCGCCACCACTCTTGAGCAGACGCTCTGGGTTGGGGAAGCGGGCGATGATGGAGAGCGAACCCGTAGTCGGGTCGATGATGCCCGAGGTCTTGACCACCTTGCCCTCGTGGTTGTAGATCGAACCGTCGGTGAGCTGGAGGCTCAGGGCCGGGAAGCTGTTGATGGCTCCCGCCAGACCATTGTTGCTGCGCGTGAGGTTGAGGATGTCGCTCTCCGACATGGAGAAATAGACCTCGATGGTCGAGATGTCGCTGACCGTCGTCACGGGCTGTGCCGAGGACGGGCTGACGAGTGCGCCCACCTTGTAGGGCAGGTTGCCCACCACGCCATTGGCCGGGCTTTTCACATAGCAGAAGGAGAGGTTCTCCCTGGCCGTGGCGAGCTGTGCCTTGGCGGCAGCGACAGCAGCCTCTGCCTGCTTCAGGCCTGCATTGGTCGAGCTAACGCTGCTCTGAGCTTGGCGCACGCCAGCCTGAGCGGTCTGATAGCTGTTGCGAGCGGTCTGCAACTCATATTCTCCGATCACCTTATTATTATAGAGGTTTTGGCTGTTGTTGTAGGTCAACTGCGCCGTGGCAGCCTGTGCCTGTGCCGAGTTGAGCGAGGCGTTGGCCGTCTGGATGCCTGCCTGAGCTGAACGTACGCTGGCCTCGGCCTGGTTGATCTGTGCCTGAGCAGCACGGACGGCTGCCTGATAGGTGGCGTTGTCGAGCTCGAAGAGCACCTGGCCTGCTCTTACCGCCTGGCCCTCATGGACATAGAGTTTGGTGATGAAACCCGAGATTTTCGGACGTACTTCCACGTCCTGTACGCCTTTGATAGTGGCAGGGTAGGTGGTCTTCAACTGGGCGTTGGCCGGACCAATTGTCACTACCGGATACTCGTTGCTCGTGGGCAGTCCTTTCTGGCCGCCTCCGCAACTCGTAAGTACTGCCATAGCGATGGCAGCAAACAGCAAAAACTTGTTTTTCTTCATACCTATAAATGATTCTTTATTTTTGTTTTCTGAAAACGATTTGTTTGTTCTCCCGCTGCGGTTAATCCTCTGATTGATAGCGGGATATTGGAAAACTAATGCGACGCAATCAGTTTTCAACTATGCAAAAGTACCCATTTCCATTCAGAAAGGCGTACTTCGCAAAGTTTTTTTAACTATAATTATTCCGAGTTAGTAATGGTAAAGGCTACTCTTGGCCTTTACCGTTACTCCTCGTACAAGATTTTTTCTACCTATCGGACTTGTGGGCTCATGCTTGTCCTCGTCCAGTTTCCTGGTCCACAGGTCATCCCACCCCCAGCTCCTTGGCCTTCTCTCTGAGCAGCGCCAAGAGTGGCTCTCGCTCGTTGGGCACGATATTTTCCAGCACAGCCTCCTTGAGCGCCTTCTTCAGTTCGCCCACCTCGCGGGACGGTTTCAGATGGAAGAGCTCCATGATTTCGTTGCCGTCGATGACCGGCTGCAGCAGACGCTTGTAGTCGCGCTCCTTGAGGTCGGCTATCTTCTCCCTGACGATGCGGAAGTTCTCCAAAAACTGCTTCTTCCTCACCTGATTCTTGCTCGTGATGTCGGCCTCGCAGAGCATCATGAGGTCGTCGATGTCGTCGCCCGCGTCGTTGATGAGCCTTCTCACGGCCGAGTCCGTCACCACGTCGTCGGCAATGGCGATCGGTCGCATGTGGAGCTCCACGAGCTTCTGCACATACTTCATCTTGCTGTCCAGCGGCAGTTTCATCCTCCTGAACATCTCCGGCACCATCCTGGCCCCGATGTCGTTGTGGTTGTGGAAAGTCCAGCCCAGCTGGTTGTCCCAGCGCTTGCTCTTGGGCTTGCCGATGTCGTGGAAGAGGGCTGCCCAGCGCAGCCAGATATTGGCCTTGAAAGGAGGCTGCTCGGGATTCTCCTGTTTCTCCTGCTCGTAGCGCCGCTCCTCGGCCCGTGCCACGTTCTCCAGCACCTCCAGCGTGTGGTGGAAGTTGTTCTTGTGCGCCCTGCCGTTGCGCGTCTCCACAAGGTCGAGGGCCGTCAGTTCGGGAATGATGAGGCCCAGCAGTCCGCAGCGCTGCAGCTCGAAGAATCCCTTACTCGGATATTGCGAAGCCATGATCTTGCACAACTCCTCGGCTATGCGCTCCCCGCTGATGATACGGATGCGCTCGGCGTTGCGTGAGAGCGCCTCGAAGGTCTCCTCCTCGATGAAAAAGTTGAGTTGGGTGGCAAAGCGCACGCACCTCAGCATTCGTAGCGGGTCGTCCGAGAAGGTGACGTCCGGGTCCAGGGGCGTGCGGATGATGCCCTCCCAGAGATCGCCTATGCCGTCGAAGGGATCTACCAGTTCGCCGAAGCGCGCCTTGTTCAGACAGATGGCCATGGCGTTGATGGTGAAGTCGCGACGGTCCTGATCGTCCTCCAGCGTTCCATCCTCCACGATAGGCTTCCGCGAGTCGTGGCTGTAGCTCTCCTTTCGTGCGCCGACAAACTCCACCTCCATACCGTGGAATTTCACCTGTGCCGTCCCGAAGTTGCGAAACACGCTCACGTGCGCTCGCCTTCCCAGGATCTTCCTCAGCTTCTCGGCTACGGCTATGCCGCTTCCTACCACCACCACGTCGATGTCGTTGGACGGGCGTTCCAAAAAGATGTCGCGTACATAGCCGCCCACGACGTAGCAATCTACGCCCAGACTGTCGGCGGCTTCTGAGATATGGTGAAAAATGTCTTTGTCGAGCAGTTGTGCCAGCTCCTCGTCGGTATATTCGCGCATTGACTTCCTTGTTGTTTTTTCAAGATGCAAAGGTACAAAAATTTTTTCTATTCTCCGCATTTTGGCGTGATAAGGTTGCGTAAGACGAGAAAACTGGTTTTCTCCAGCATGCAGAGGACGAATGTGGGATTAAATTTGAGGTAATCGTTGGCTTGTTATCCAAAAGTTTGTATCTTTGCAAAGATTAAAAGACAATCAGCTCATACGCAAAGACAAAGTATGATAGACCGGGCTACGATAGACAGAATCATGGATGCGACCGACATCGTCGATGTCATCTCCGAGTTTGTGACGCTCCGCAAGCGCGGCACGAGCTATACGGGATTGTGTCCTTTCCACGACGACAAGACGCCTTCGTTCTCCGTCAGTCCGTCGAAGGGAGTCTATAAATGCTTCGCCTGTGGCGAGGCGGGCAATGCCGTCAACTTCATCATGAAGCACGAGCAGAAGACCTATCCCGAGGCCCTGCGCTGGTTGGCCAACCGCTACCATATCGAGATCCACGACCGCGAACTGACCGACGAGGAGCGTCGCCAGGCCACGGAGCGCGACTCCCTCTTCCTGGCCAACGAGTGGGCGGCCAAATACTTCGAGGACACCCTCCTCAACAACCCTGATGGTCAGGCCATCGGACTCCAATACTTCCGCCAGCGCGGTTTCCGCGACGACACCATCCGCAAGTTTCGCCTGGGCTTCTGCCTCGCCAGTGGCCACGCCATGACCGATGCAGCCCAGCGCGAGGGATTCCAGAAAGATGTCCTCCTTAAGTCGGGCCTCTGCTATGAGCGCTCCGACGGCTCGTTGACCGATCGCTTTGCCGGCCGCGTCATCTTCCCCTGGATCACCATGAGCGGCAAGGTAGTGGGCTTCACGGGCCGCGTCCTCGACACCCGCACCCATGGCGTGCGCATGAAGTATGTCAACTCGCCCGACTCCGAGATCTACCACAAGACCAACGAACTCTACGGCATCGACCTGGCGAAACGCGCCATGAGCAAGCAGGGCGAGGCCCTGCTCGTGGAGGGCCAGGCCGACGTGATCAGTCTGAGCCAGCGCGGCGTGGAGAATGTCGTGGCGGGTTCGGGTACGGCCCTCACCATTCCCCAGATCAAGCTCATCCACCGCTTCACCCCCAACGTCACCCTCGTCTATGATGGCGACGAGGCTGGCCAAAAGGCCGCCCTGCGCGGTACGGACCTGCTGCTCTCCGAGGGCATGAATGTCAAGGTGCTCTTCCTCCCTGACGGCCAAGACCCCGACGACTTCGCCCGCAGCCGGTCCTCCGAGGAGCTCCAGGCCTATATCGAGCAAAACCGTACCGACTTCATCGTCTTCCAGACCCAGGCCCTCCTACAGGGCGTCACCGACCCCGTGCGCCGCGCCGAGGCCGTCAATCAGATCGTCAGGAGCATTGCCGTCATCCGCGACCCCATTGTCCGCGCCAGTTACCTCCGCGAGTGTGCCCACAGGACCGACGTGCGCGAGGATACGCTCATCGCCCAGATGAACCGCTTCATCTACCAGGGCAAGGAGGCGCGCCAGCGCGAGGAGGAGCGTGTGCAGGCCAGCCAGGCCAGTCAGCCGCAGCCCTTCGCCCCCGCCAGCCCCATGCAACAGGCCTCGAAGGTGGAGAAGATGCTCATCGAGACCGTCATCCGCCATGGTGGCGAGGTGATCCTCCCTGATGTGGAGGATGAGACTTCCGGTCAGCATTTCGACCTCAACGTGGCGCAGTATATCGCCTACGACCTGGCCCAGGACCAGCTCGCCTTCTCCGATCCCCTCTACAACCGCATCCTCGCCGAAGCCGTGGAGCAGTCGGAGAAGGGACCTTTTGATGCGGGCAAGTATTTCCGCCACCATCCCGACATCGAAATCCAGACCCTCGCGGCCAGCATGAGTACCGATGCCTACCAGCTCTCCGAGAGCCTTCAGATGAAGGAGAGCGTGGAGCGGCTTCGAGATACCGTGGTCCACCTCGTCATGGACTTCCGCCTCGACTACATCGAGCACCAGCTCAAGGTGCTTCAGGACCGGCTGAAGAAGGCCCTGGCTATCGGTATCAGTACCGAGGAGATGAAGCAGATGATGGAGGAAATCAAAAACTGGCAGACCGTGCGCAACGCCGTGGCACGCAAGTTGGGCAGCGATATCGTATAGCTTCGCCCCTCGACGCTATGCTGGAAGCCGCCCGATAGCCTTGCCACCACACGCTCTCTATTGCCACACGCTATATAATAATAAGGAAAGGAACAATCAAAATGATCATAGACAAATTGAAAGACCTCTTGCAACCTGCTAATGCAGCAGAAAGCGAAAAAGCGAACGAAGCGCCCCGCCTCGACCAGAAAGCACTCTGCCAATTGCTCGAAACCACCCTTGCCAGCATCGGCTGCACGCCCACCTGGGAGGACGAGCGAGACCAAAGCCGTGTGGCCAGCTATGAGTACCAAGGAGGCAATTTCCTTGTGCGCATCGCCAAGGACGATACCTTCCTGCGCCTTTGCTACCCCATCTTCTTGAGTGTGGACAAAGAGCTTGTCGAACTGGTGCGCGAGATCTGCAACCAGGTCAACCTTGCGTCTATCGGTCTTCGTGCCGTTTATACCTTCGACGAAGACCATCTCCACGTCAATGTCCATTTCTTCGACAACCTCTACCTCGAACCCTCGCGGGCCAAGGGAATGTTGACGCAAAGCATGAAGGAGATGTTCTCCTGGCGCGACGCCTTTGTCCGCTGGATGGATACCGTCAAGGAGAAAAGGAAGAAATACGGCGCGAACAGCCCTGAGGAAATTGAGGAGCAGTACAAGCGCTTGATCCTGATGATCCGCGAGCACGAGTTGGATAAGAGCGAGGACACGATGTCTGTGCGCGAAAGCGCCGTTCGTCACATCACGCTCTCCGAGTTGGTCCAAGATGCCGTGGGTATCAAATCCTTTGTACCCTCGCTCATGAGCGTCGCGGGCGACGGTCTCTCCCTCGTCATGGACGCCAGCCAGGATGCCCAGCTTCGCTCGAAGATGGCCGACTACGTCCTTTCCGACGCCCTCGTCTCCGACGGCCAGTTTGCTCGCCGTTGTGCCACCCTCCAGCTCGTCTTCTTCCAGCCTGAGGATCCCGACGAGCGTCGCTACCTTACGGTCTCCCTGGTGGCCCGCGAAACCTCGCCAGAGGCTCTCTTCTTCCAGACCACGGTCGTCCTCACGCCCCGCCTCGCCACCCTCGAGAATCCTGCCGACTGTGTCAACGACCATCCCACGGCCTGCTCCCTGCTCATGGCCTACGATCTCAAGACCGAGAAGCAGCTCCGCGACGAGTTCCAGTATATGTGGACCGACGCCAAGGACAAGTTGGTCCACGGACAGATCGGCAAGATGACTGAGGAGCAGCGCGCCGTGGCCCGTGTGACGACCCGCTCGCTGGCCGGGGCGCTCTATCGCGGCACGCAGCTCTTCCAGAGCAAGCGCTTCTTCGAGGCGATGCTTCTGCTCCGCAATGCCTTCGTCCTTTGGAGAGGATCCGTCGATCAACTCTCCTCCAAGGAGCGTGGCCAGTTCTATGAGGTCTGCTTCATGCTCGGCTACTGCTATGACGAGATGAGACAGTACGACATCGGCCACTACTACCTCTCGCTGCTCGACGGCACGGACAACATAGCCCACGTGTGCGAGATGGTCAATAATCTCGCCAACAACAACGATCCGCGCGTGATCAACTATATCGAGTCGCTGCTGACTGAAATCCAGCGCCGCGTCGAGGAGGAGACGGGCAAGCATGTGGGCGTCTATGAGGCTGCCCAGGATAGCGAATACTGCGAGTTTGCTGGTTTCCTTCTGGCCACGCGCGTCACGATCTACGCCATGCGCGCCTGCTACAAAGAGGCCGCCCTGGAGTTGCATGAGATCAGCAAATATCCCGATCTGTCTGATCACGTCAGGGAGGTCATGCGCCGTATAGACCGGAATCGGTCCAACCCGGACGAAGCGCCCTTCGCGCCTCCCGCTGACTGTTAGCCTCCTGCCCACCACCCCTCCACACCACGCGCTATGGACTACCTGCATTGGATATTTCTCGCCCTCTACATGACGCTTGCCGTCGCCGCCATGGTCACCATCCTGCTCGACAACCGTCAGCCGGCCAAGACCATGGCCTGGGTGCTCGTGCTGATGTTCCTGCCCGTGGTGGGCATCATCCTTTACTTCTTCTTCGGACAGAACGTGCGCAAGGAGCGTGCCATCTCCCAGCATAGCCTCGACCAGCTTTCGCGTCGGTCGATGCTGGAGTCTCACGCCCAGGCCAGCCTGAAGATCCCCCCGCTCTACCAGCGCCTCGTCCATCTCTTTGACAGTCAGGATTTTGCCCCTGCTTTCCATCGCAACGAGACCGAGATCTACCTCAACGGCTACGAGTTTTTCCCCCAGTTGCTCCGCGACATCGCCTCGGCCCGCGACCATATTCACCTCGACTTCTTCCTCTTCGAGGACGACCCCTTGGGCCGCCTCGTGAGCGACGCCCTGATCGCCAAGGCTGCCGAGGGCGTGGAGGTGCGCGTCATCCACGACGACGTGGGTTGCTGGAGCGTCCCTTCCCGCTTCTATGAGCGGATGCGCGAGGGTGGGGTGGAGGTCCATGCCTTCATGCCCGTCCGCTTTCCGGCCTTCACCAGCAAGGTCAACTACCGCAACCATCGCAAGATAGCCGTCTTCGACGGGCGGGTGGGCTATGTTGGCGGCATGAATATCGCGCTCCGCTACGTGAAGGGCCTCGGCGCACAGGCCTGGCGCGACACGATGGTGCGCATCCATGGCAATGTCGTCTATGGACTCCAGCGCGCTTTCCTGGTCGATTGGTTCTTCGTCGATCGCACGCTCATCACGGACCGCCGCTACTACCCCGAGTTTCCCTTGCCCCAGACGGAGTGTCTCGCCCAAGTCGTCACGAGCAATCCCATCGACCCCTGGCCGAAGATCGAGCAAGGCTTCGTCCGCGTCATCCATAGTGCGCGGCAGTATGTCTATGTCGAGACCCCCTACTTCCTGCCTACCGAGCCCGTCCTCTTCGCCCTCCGCACGGCCGCCCTCTCGGGGGTGGATGTGCGCCTGATGATTCCGCGCAAGGCCGACTCCAAGTTTGTGGCCTGGGCCAGCCGCTCCTTCGTCAAGGAGATAGCCGACGCGGGCGTCCGCGTCTTGTTCTACGACCGTGGCTTCAACCATAGCAAGCTCCTCGTGAGCGACGACCTCCTGGCGACCATCGGTTCCACCAATGTCGATTTCCGTAGTTTTGAGCACGATTTCGAATCCAATGTGTTTTTCTATGACCAGGCTATGGCCCTCCGTGTCAAGCAGGTCTTCCTCGACGATGAGGCCGACAGCATTCCCCTCGACCAGCTACGCGAGGGCGCTTCCCGCGGCCTGCTCCTCCGCCTCTGGGAGTCGTTGGTCCGCCTGATGAGTCCGCTCATGTAGCTTGCGCTGGTTCGCTTAGAAAATAAAGTTCATCCGGAAAATCAACTGATCGGGTAATACGTCCTGCTGAGTTAGGGAAAACAACCAATACAATATTTACAACAAGTTACAACCTACACGCTTTTGCGTGTAGCAATCCTGCTGCAAGGTAAACAACAAAATACAACAAGGGTGCCATGAAATGGAACAGCTTCGCATAGTGTGTACATCCTTGCTGTCCTGGCGAAGCTTTGTTCATAGTTGTTTCCCTTGCAGCAATCCTTGGTCAGCATGGGCCTCGAAGAGGCGATGTCCCCGCGAAGCGTTGTTCAAAGTTGTAAAAGTTGTTCAAGTTGTTTTCCCAATTTAGCTGGCCGTGTTGTAAAAATACGACGCTTCCTGCTGCTCCAAATATAGGATGCAACCTTTATTCTTCCTTCTTCTCCTTCTCCGCCTCCCGCTCCATGGCCTTGGAGGAGGCGAGGCTAAACTCGCAGCCGCAGTAGAGCTGGTTGTAGAATTGATACTCCTTGAGCAGTTGGTTGCGCCGTTCCTGCAGTCCGTCCTTGCGCCAGTTTTGAGCCCAAAAGGTCGTGCCAGGGACGGCCTCGGCTGCTGCCAGACCGGCCGCGTTCACCTGCTCCAGGTCCTTCCATCGCGAGGAAGCGAGCGTCGTGGCAAAGAAGCTGATTCCGGTCTGCTGCGCCATGTGGGCCGTGACCAGCATGCGGTAGGCGAAGCACGCCTCGCAACGTCGTCCGCGCTCGGGCTCGCGCTCCAGCCCTTTCATGGCCTCCCGCCAACTGCCGTGATCGTAGTCGCCGTCTATCCAGCGTAGGCCCAGCGTCTCGGCGTGGCGCTTGCTCTCCTCCTTGCGTATCTCGTATTCGTGCGCCGGGAAGATGTTGGGATTGAAGTAGAAGATCGTGGGGCGCAGGTCGTGCGCCATCAACCATTCGACGATGGCCGACGAGCAGGGCGCGCAACAGGCGTGGAGCAACACTTCTCCCGCCATGCCCTCGGGTAGGATAATATGGCTGCGTTTCTTTTTCAAAGCGAGTTGTTTTGGTTGTTTTTCCTTATATGCAGGCCTTATGGTGAAGAAAAGGGCGCGCGGCTTCTTTCTTCTGCCGATAAATCACTAATTTTGCACTCTATGGAGAAAGGAAAGATGGCCTCAGGCCGCCCCCATATCGCCATTGTCGATCCCAACGTGTTGGCCACGATAGGATTGCGCCAGCTCTTGCAGACCGTGGTGCCGATGATGGCCGTGGATGTTTACCCCACCTTCGACGCCTTCCTTGCCGGGGGCGGTGAGGGCTGTTATCACTATTTTGTAGCCCAGTCCGTGGCCGTGGCCCACCACCTTTGGTTTATGGACCGCCGCCGCAAGACCCTCGTGCTGACCCTCTCCTCCGACCCCCACTCCCAGTTGGCTGGCTTCCGCCACCTCTGTGTGGGTGTGGCCGAGGAGGCGCTCGTCTGCGAGGTGCTGCGCCTTGTGCAGCAAGGCCATTCGGGCGGTCGCAACCTGCCGACGGCCGAGACCGACGCGCCGCGTCCCACCCTCACCCCGCGCGAGGTGGAGGTGCTCTCGCTCGTGGTCCGCGGACTGATGAGCAAGGAGATCGCCGACCGCCTCCATATCAGCCTGCCGACCGTCAATACCCATCGCAAGAACATCTGCGAGAAACTGGGCGTGAAGAGCGTCCCCGCCCTTACCGTCTATGCCGTCATGCACGGCTATGTGGAGCTGCGCCAAATAGAAGGCAAGGGCTGACCTCTTCTCTTGCGTCAATACCCGTGGGGCTGGCGTCAATAGACGCGGGGGCCGAAGATGGCCGTGCCCACGCGCACCTGGTTGCTCCGGCACGTGACGGCTATCTGGTAGTCGTGGCTCATGCCCCAGGAGCGGACGCAGAAGCGAGGGTCGTCGGCAAAATAGCGTGCCTTCACCTCGTCGAAGAAGTCGGCTGCCGTGAGCATCTCGCGGCGTATCTGGTCCTCGTCCTCCACGTTGGACGCCATCATCATCAGGCCGCTGATGTGTACGTTCTTCATCTCGCGCCATTCTCCTGCCTCCAGCAGCTCGCGACAGGCCTCCAGGGTCAGTCCATACTTCGTCTCCTCCTCGGCGATATGGAGTTCGAGCAAGACGTCGATGACGCGGTCGTGCTTCGCCGCCTGCTTGTTGATCTCGCGGAGCAACTTGGGCGTATCGACCGCCTCCACCATCGAGATATAGGGCGCGATATATTTCACCTTGTTCGTCTGCAGGTGGCCGATGAAGTGCCATTGGATGTCCTTTGGCAGCGTCTCCACCTTCTGGCGCAACTCCTGCTCATGGCTCTCGCCGAAGATGCGTTGTCCCGCCTCGTAGGCTGGCAGGATATACTCGTTGGGATGATACTTGCTGATGGCCACCAGCTCCACCCCCTCGGGCAGATGGCCGAGCACCTCTTTTAAGTTTTTTGCTACATCTACCATCGTGTGGTTTCTCCTATATGATTATGATGAAACAGTCTTCTGTCTTATTGGAAAACAGGAATACTGTCTTATTGGAAACTGGAATAACTGGAATACTGGAACAATTGGAACAATTGGAATATTGGAATATTGGAACAAGCCTACTGCTCCTCGTACTCCGGCTTCGCCTCCTCGTTTTGTCCCTCGGCCTTGGCGCGGTTGTCGTGCTCGAAGACGTCCATCACCTTGGTGTCGGCGATGGCGGTAATCTCGTAGTCGATCATGGTCGATCCCATCACCTCGTCCACATGCTTCACGGCGCCGCTCACCGAGGCCGCCTGTACGAGATAATAGACGCTCGTGCGCTTCTCCTTCTGCGTCTTGTCGTCGAGCGTGATAAAGGCCAGTTTGCACTTGAACCACTTGTCGTCGCCGTCGGCGTCGCTGAAGAAGATCTCGCCATAGGTGGCCGGCGTGATGGCCTTCACCTCAAACTCTCCGTTGATGTATGCGCCCATCTCCTTGGTGATGGCCTCCTCGGCCTCGCCGAAGGTATAGGCATCTACCACGTAGGTCTCCGTGGTTTTCTTGTTCTGTCCGTCCTCCATCATCTTGTCGTAGCGGACGCGGGTCTCAAACCAGTTGGCTGTTCTGCTTCTCATTATATATATATGTTGTCTTTGTTGCTGTTGATGTGTTGTCGTGTGGCCGATGGTCCTCGTCGCGGGCCCAAAACTTGCGTTCTCCCCTCGTGGAATCGGCTTTCGACCTGCAAAAGTAGCAAGAAAATCCCACAAATGACCCGCGGGGGCAAAGTTTTTCGCCTTTGCCTTTGCCGTTTGGCCGAATTGGTGTAACTTTGTGGCAAAATACAAGTTTCATACACAAGAGTCAATCCCCGTGCAATCGGGGCAACCGTATTAAATAACTAAAAGAATTATGCCGGAAATCTCAGCACGTGGCCTTATTGTGCCCGAATCGCCTATCCGCAAGCTCGCACCCCTGGCCAATGCAGCCAAGGCGCGCGGCACGAAAGTTTATCACCTGAACATCGGCCAGCCCGACGTGCATACGCCGCAATGTGGTCTCGACGCTCTGAAGAAGGTCGATGCCAAAGTGTTGGCCTATTCGCCCAGCCAGGGCATTGAGAGCTATCGCAACAAGCTCGTGGGCTACTACGCCAAGCACAACATCAATCTGGTGCCCGACGACATCATCGTCACCACGGGTGGCTCCGAGGCCTTGCTCTTTGGCTTCATGGCCACCCTCAACCCTGGCGACGAGATCATCATCACCGAGCCCGCCTATGCCAACTACATGTCCTTTGCCCTGATGGTGGGTGCCAAGGTGCGCTCCATCCACACGAGCATCGACAATGGCTTTGCCCTCCCCGCCGTCGAGGAGTTTGAGAAGCTCATCAACGCCAACACGCGCGCCATCCTGATCTGCAACCCCAACAACCCCACGGGCTATGTCTATACCCGCGAGGAGATGGAGCAGATCCGCGACATCGTGAAGAAGCACGACCTCTACCTCTTCGCCGACGAGGTCTATCGCGAGTATATCTATACCGACGAGCCCTACACCTCGGCCATGCACCTGGAGGGTATCGAGAACAACGTCATCCTCGTCGATTCCGTCTCCAAGCGCTACTCTGAGTGTGGCATCCGTATCGGCGCCATCATCACCAAGAATACCGAGGTGCGCAAGGCCGTGCTGAAGTTCTGCCAGGCCCGTCTCTCTCCCCCCTTGATGGGTCAGATCATCGCCGAGGCCTCTCTGGAGGCTCCCGAGAGCTATATCGAGGGCGTGCAGAAGGAGTATGTGGAGCGTCGCAACTGTCTCGTCAATGGTCTGAACCAGATCCCGGGCGTCTTCTCTCCGATGCCGAAGGGTGCGTTCTACACGGTCGCCAAGTTGCCCGTGGACAATGCCGAGAAGTTCTGCCGCTGGCTCCTGGAGGAGTTCTCCTATGAGGCGAGACCGTCATGATGGCCCCCGCGAGCGGCTTCTACAGCACCAAGGGTGCCGGCCTCGACGAGGTGCGCCTGGCCTATGTGCTCTGCTGCGACGAGCTGCGCAAGGCCCTTGTCTGCCTGGAGAAGGGCCTGGAGGCTTATCCCGGCCGCGTGAAGTAAGTCTATCGCATTTCCCTTATAGGGAGCGGGGAGTCGCCCAAGGAGCGGCTCCCGGCTCCTTTCCCTTTATATGATGCCGGACGATTGTGGTCCGGTCTGCTACGCATTCATCTCAATAGAAACACTATGAATTTCCCCCTGTTTATCGCACGCCGTATCTACGGCAAGGGAGCTGGAAGTCAGAAGGTGGCCAAGCCTGCCATCCGCATCGCCACGGCAGGTGTGGCCATCGGTCTGGCCGTGATGATCGTTACGGTGAGCGTGATCCTCGGTTTCAAACATACGATCCGCGACAAGGTCGTGGGCTTCGGAAGCCATATCACCGTGGCCAATATCGCCAGCCTGATGTCCTCCGATCAGTATCCGATACAGATGGACGACTCCATGACGACCGTCCTCCGCGCCATACCGGGCGTGCGCCACGTGGAGCGCTACGCGATGACACAGGGCATCCTCAAGACCGACGACGACTTCCTGGGCGTGGCCCTCAAGGGCGTCGGTCCTGAATACGACACGACCTTCATCCACCAAAATATGGTGGAGGGGTCGATTCCCCATTTCTCCGACTCCTCCTCCACGCAGCGGCTGCTCATCTCGAAGACCATTGCCGACCAGTTGCGCGTGAAGTGTGGGGAGCGCATCTTCGCCTATTTCATCAACCACCAAGGCGTGCGCACGCGCCGCTTCACCATCACGGGCATCTACGAGACCAACCTCAAGCAGTATGACCAGCAGATGTGCTTCACCGACCTCTATACCGCCAACCGCCTCAACGGTTGGCAGGAGGACCAGTTTAGCGGGGCGGAGATGCTGGTCCACGACTTCGGCCAGATCGACGAGGTGGAGCACCAGGTCGTGAAGCGCGTCAACCGCACCACCGACCACTATGGCGAGACCTATTCCTCCGCCACGGTCACGGAGATGAATCCGCAGATCTTCTCCTGGCTAGAACTCATGGACCTCAACGTCTGGCTCATCCTCGGACTGATGATCGCCGTGGCGATCGTCACGATGGTCTCGGGCCTGCTCATCATCATCCTGGAGCGCATGCAGATGATTGGCGTGCTCAAGGCTCTGGGAGCCAAAAACCAGCAGGTGCGCCACGTCTTCCTGTGGTTTGCCACGTTCGTGCTGGCCAAGGGCCTGCTCTGGGGCAACGCCTTGGGCCTGGGCCTCATCGCCCTCCAGCACCTCACGGGCTTCGTGCGCCTCGATCCTCAGACCTACTACGTCAGCACGGTCCCCGTCGAGATCTCCTGGCCCATCGTCCTGGCCCTCAACGTGGCCACGCTCCTGGTCTGCGTTGCCGCCCTCGTCGTTCCCTCCTTCCTCGTCTCCCGTATCCATCCCGCCAAGAGCATGCATTACGAGTAGGGCCTCTTGCCCTTAACGTTTGCGGGTCTCCCGCATAGATTCCCCTCCCACGACAAAGGGCTGGATCCCGATTCGGAATCCAGCCCTTTGCATTTAAGGATGATCAGCTGCTATGGCAGCCGAGGGGAGTATTAATCGTCGCCCCATTTGTCGCTCTTCGATTTTCCCCACAAGCCTGTGTATTTGTCGTCGATCTTGGTCTTCTCCTCGCCGACCACATCAAACTGGCTGATGCATACGCCCTTGAGCGATTCTTGGTGGACGCTGCCCGTCTGAAAGCCTCCGCTGCAGAGGGAGTCGAGGATGATCACGTCTATCTTGGGAGCGATATAAATCTTCTTCATTTTGTGTCGCTGTTATTGTCGTTTTGTTATTTGATAATGATTTTCTTTCCGTTTACTACATACATTCCCTTGGGCAAGCCTTCCAGGCTATTGTCGCGGCGCACCATCTGTCCGTTCATGTTGAATACGCCCTCTATGCCGCGCTTGTAGGAGGTGCTATTGCTGCTGCCGTGGATGTCGTCGATGCTCGTGGCGCTGTCCTCTATGCCGTCGATCATGAGCGAGACCGTGCTTCCGGATGTCGTGTTGCTCGGCAACTCAAACCAGCAGCGGAACGCCTTCAGACCGTATTGATAGCGCTCGTGATCCTCCTTTTCGCCGTGCGGCACCTGGATGAGTTTTCCCTGGTACATGAAGAAGTCGCCATTGAGGTCGTCACGGCCTGGGATGATCTTGCCATTGTCGTATGTCTTCGCCATCGTGCCCTTGCAGACCATCGTGCCATGGCCACCGCCGGTGGCAGAGAAGGTTTTTGTTGACTCCCATGTGTCGGTGTTTACATGCTGCATCAGTTTCTCCCTGTCGAGCGATACCATCGTGATGTCGTAGTGGTCTTTCTCGATGGTCTTGGTCAGACGGTTGTCCTTGTCGGAGGAGGGCTTGTAGTCGCTGCCCAGCCACTCGCTATTGTCCTCGCCCTCTTTTGTGTAGAAGTGTTCTACGGTATAGGCTGGTGAGCGCGTCTCGGTGTAGGGAGGATAAACGATATACGGCTCGAAAGCCTTGACCATCACCGAGTCGTCGTTTTGGGGCTCCACGGTTACAAACTGCACGCTATTCTCCGTCAGCTCCGCAAGTTTTGCCACCTTCACGGCGTCTCCGAACGTACGCTTCATCTGTCCCCACGTCAGATCGACGGGCAGGATGAGCGAGTTCCACATGTTGTCGTTCAGTTTGCGGTTGAGGTGCAGCACGCTATTCTTGTACTCGTCCTTAGCCTCGGTCAGATAGCGCAGGTCGGTCGATTCCTCGTCGAGCACCAGCTCGGGGTTGCGGCGGGGACCGGCATAAAGCAGTCTGAAGTTGTCCACGGCAGTCAGCTCTTTGGCGTCAACCGCGGTCTTTCCTTCATCCACATAGAAGCCGATGCGAAGCGTCACGGGATTATCATCTGATACGTTCTGGTCCTCGATACAAATCAGCACCTGATTCTCATATTTCCCCTCCATGAAGGCGTATCCGATACCAGCTCCAGCTTGTCCCTCGGAGAGTTTATAGGCATCCTTCTGGCGGATGCCGTTGAGGGTGGCAGTAGAGTACTTTGCCTCGATAGGTTTATTAGCGTCAACCTCTGTGATGAATAGGCTTGCCAATGGCTCGCGATTCTGCGTGATGCTCTCTGGGCTGTTCGCCGTGCTAAAACCGTTGCAACGCAGCAAGTACCATCCCGCCTTGTGTACTTTCACGTCCTGATAGAAGGTATAGCCGCGCAAGCCCTTGGTATAGCAGTAGAAATACTGGCCGTAGTCGCGCTGGTGGCCTTCATTATATCCTGTCCAAGCTTTTGAGCCGGTCGCTTCTACTTTGTCATATGTCTTATACATTTTTTCGTCTCCGAAGTATACGTGGCTATTCACGTCCGCAGGCAAGTCCTTGCCTTTGCCTGAAATCTTCCATTCCTTGGCGTCCGCATTGTTCGCCCTGAAATGAGCGCCTGCGATAAGGAAGGAAGCGTCGATAGCTGATTTCATATTGGCAGGATTTATCTTGAAGAGCTCGTAATATTCATTCTTGGTAATCACCTTCCACTCTTGGTTCTTGTATTCTTGGGTACGCACTTCGGCTTTTGTTGCCTGATAGTTGCAGAGCATGTCCTCGTTGTTAGGATAAGCCGTTAGATAGCCTCCATTATTTACGAATTTGACAAGATATACTTTGTTTGTTTCTGAATAGTCATCGGCTTTTTCAAACTGAATTATGCTTTCAGCGGCGGGTCTGTCCATATATACCCCACCGTGGATTCCCATATATTTGCCTGATCCAGATCCAGTCACCTTACTTTCTAGACAATACGTTTTAGAATTACTATTCCAAAACATGAAAATGGAATAGGGGGTAACATCCAATGAGGCATGAGTACCCCACGTGCCACCAATGCTCAGAAACTTCTTGGCACCAACGTTATACAGACATACGATCTTGTTGCCATCGGTCTCGTTGGTTCCTTGCTTTGTACAATAGGTTTCCGATGGATCAATGCCGGGCAGGTCATCCACTCCCGTCAAAGTACTTCTTGAACCATTATTTGTTGAAGATGTTTCTTGTGCCGAAGCCTGCCCTATGGGGACAAGAATCCACACGAGTAGCAGGGCTGCGAAAAGTTTCCAAAGGCGGGATGTTGCCTTGGAAGATTGCAATGTTGTAGTTCTCATAAAAATTAATCCTGTGTATAAATTTGTTTTGATTTATTTCTCTGTCCGAAGGGCATGGCGCTGCAGAGTCGGCTCCTATGATGATAGAAGCTACTCTGTTTGCTAAGTCCTTGTCGAATGGTAATAATGGGTGGTTGTGGTCAATCAAGCCACTGGCGTATCCCGAAGATATCCTTCCCTCCTTTGCGTCTCTATGGTGTGTGGGGCGCGAAGATCTGCCTAAAAACGACAGGTCCGGGCCTTGTCTCCATTTTGACGGCGCAAAATTACTGTAATTTCTCTAAACTGCCAACTTTTTATCTGTTAATTTGTATTGTTTTCATTCCAAAAGCCAGTTTTACCCCCCCCCGTTCTTGATCTGTGTCAACTCCTTAGTCTTGTTTGTCCGCCAGTCTTGTAATGGTAATAATGCGCTTTTGGTGAGGAAAGCTTCCTCCCTCCTGCCGTCTTCTCCTCGTGTCTTCTGCCCTCTTTTGTCCTCTTCTGTCTTATTCCCTTTCTTCGGTAAGCCTTCGGGAATTCTTCGGGATGGCGCATCTTACTGTTGCCGGACAGGCTACAAGCTCTTACAGGAACGTTCTCCTGCTATTCTTTCTCGTCATGGCAAAACTCGAGCGAGCTCAGTTTTACGCATGGCTTATCGAAAGCGTTGTTATACGTTGTACTTATTGTTCTTGTTGTTTTCCCTACTCAGCAGGCTGCATCGAAACAACGCAAACAACCCTGATACGCTATTTTTCGGATGAACTGTTTTTCCCTTTTTTATGCGATCGTTTTTTGATGGTTTGCCCTTGGTTTTTCTTTTCAACATGCGTTTTTGTGAAAAAGATACCCTCAAATCGTGGTGAAACCTTGATTTTGATGTAGCACTTTCGTAGTCAATTCTGCGGCCTAAAGACAGGAAAGTGAGGCTTGCGAGACCTATTTTACCCCATTTTCTTCGGCTTTTATCGGCTATCATATCGACTATGTTGTCGAATATGGAGGTGAAAGTAAAGTAGTAGAAATGGATAATCTGTTGGTAATAAGCCTTTTAGAGAGAAAAGGGTGTGTGGGCTTTGTTCCAGTTCCAGTTGTTCCAGTTATTTTTTGAGGGTATGCAAAATCCTATTACCCCTATATATACTATATAACTAATTAGTTATTAAGTAGTTA
>OHUE01000302.1_pt1 | contig 29651 bp, 31 predicted proteins | sample 1579111 | NCBI WGS metagenome assembly OHUE01 (sample SAMEA3879524, study PRJEB24766) | human gut metagenome | biome: human-associated habitat; feature: feces | place: USA | collected 1985/1987 | reverse complement strand
TTGGCTTGGAAGCAGCCATTCATTTAAAGAGTGCGTAACAGCTCACTAGTCGAGGAATCGGGCGTGGATAATAATCGGGTATCAAGTTGTCTGCCGAAGCTATAGGATACGCAAGTATCGGTAGGGGAGCATTCCATTCTGCGTTGAAGGCGTGGCGTGAGCCATTCTGGAGCGTATGGAAAAGCAAATGTAGGTATAAGTAACGATAAAGGGGGTGAGAAACCCCCTCGCCGAAAGACTAAGGTTTCCTGATCAACGCTAATCGGATCAGGGTAAGTCGGGTCCTAAGGTTCAGCCGAACGGCGAGACCGATGGCAGAAACGGTTAATATTCCGTTACTACCTTTGAGGGTGACGTGGGGACGCAGCAGTGACACCGCCGCCGGCTGACGGAATAGCCGGTTAAAGAGTGTAGACGTAGATTTCCGCAGGCAAATCCACGGAAAGAGTCGAACTTGACAGTATGGAACGTCCTTCGGGACAATCCAATAGTGCGGGTAAGCAGACTGCCGAGAAAATCCGCTAAACATAACTTCAGAGGTACCCGTACCGCAAACGGACACACGTAGTCGGGTTGAATATACTAAGGCGCTTGAGTGAATCACGGTTAAGGAACTAGGCAAACTGACCCTGTAACTTCGGGATAAAGGGTCCCTACCCAGAAATGGGAGGGCGCAGAGAATAGGTCCAGGCAACTGTTTAACAAAAACACAGGGCTGTGCTAATATGAAAGTAGACGTATACAGCCTGACACCTGCCCGGTGCTGGAAGGTTAAGAGGAGATGTCATCGCAAGAGAAGCATTGAATTGAAGCCCCAGTAAACGGCGGCCGTAACTATAACGGTCCTAAGGTAGCGAAATTCCTTGTCGGGTAAGTTCCGACCTGCACGAATGGTGTAATGATCCGGACGCTGTCTCAACCGTGAGCTCAGTGAAATTGTAGTATCGGTGAAGATGCCGATTACCCGCGATGGGACGAAAAGACCCCGTGAACCTTTACTATAGCTTATCATTGAATCTGGGCACGTGATGTGTAGGATAGGTCGGAGGCTTTGAAGCAGGTACGCCAGTATTTGTGGAGCCGCTGTTGAAATACGGCCCTTTGATTATTTGAGTTCTAACTCGCCTTTGCGAGGACACTGTTTGGTGGGTAGTTTGACTGGGGTGGTCGCCTCCAAAAGCGTAACGGAGGCTTCCAAAGGTGCCCTCGGACCGATTGGTAACCGGTCTTATAGAGTGCAATGGCATAAGGGCGCTTGACTGGGAGGCAGACATGCCGAGCAGGCAGGAAACTGGGGCATAGTGATCCGGCGGACGTGTATGGAAACTCCGTCGCTCAAAGGATAAAAGGTACTCCGGGGATAACAGGCTGATCCCCCCCAAGAGCTCATATCGACGGGGTGGTTTGGCACCTCGATGTCGGCTCGTCACATCCTGGGGCTGGAGAAGGTCCCAAGGGTTGGGCTGTTCGCCCATTAAAGTGGCACGCGAGCTGGGTTCAGAACGTCGTGAGACAGTTCGGTCTCTATCTATCGTGGGCGTTGGAGTTTTGCGTGGTGCCGTCACTAGTACGAGAGGACCGTGATGGACAGACCTCCGGTTTACCAGTTGTGCCGCCAGGTGCACCGCTGGGTATCTGAGTCTGGAATGGATAAGCGCTGAAAGCATCTAAGTGCGAAGCCAGCCGCAAGATGAGAGCTCCTCATAAGGGTCGTTGTAGACGACAACGTTGATAGGGTGCAGGTGTAAAGACGGTGACGTCAAAGCCGAGCACTACTAATTGCCCGAAACTTTCTGTAGGGTTATATTTTCAGTTGTACTCATAAACGAGATGAGTTGAAAGTGTTTATTACGCTTAAGGTTATTGCTTGTGTTGAGACGTCAACCCATACGTCAACCTAAAAATAATTAAAAAGGTTGTACGAAAAGAGATATTAGGTGGCTATGGCGGTGGTGTTCCACCTCTTCCCATTCCGAACAGAGAAGTTAAGCCCACTTGCGCCGATGGTACTGCAATGCAATGCGGGAGAGTAGGTAGCCGCCTTCTTTTAACAGAGAGAGTTCTGAGACGAAAGTCTTGGAACTCTTTTTTTGTTTGAACACGTATTTCTACGAATTATTCACGAACACGAATTTCCCGAATTTTCACGAATACGGATTTATCCAAGTAGGATGGTGGCCTCCGCGCCCCGTCCTCCAGCACCCAGCATTTCTAAATCTAGCACCCAGCATTTCTTAATCCAGCACCCAGCACGTCTAAAATAACCCTTTCTTTTCAATCTCGATAACGAATAAATAACATGGATAATCGATTTGTTTCTATTTTTCTTCCTGCTCTTGTCATGACGAGAGAGGCAACAACGCTTGACAATCTTACGGTTGACAGCTTGTACTATTCTTATAATGTGTATAACGATTACGACGCTGACAGAGATGACGTGAACTGGAAACGTATGCGCTTTTATCACTCCAAAGTGGGCAATAGAAAGGCGTTGGTCATCGACTATCGTGATAGGGAGGACATCTTCAGCGTCTACTCTCTCATCACCTACAGCGCCGACCACTCGTTGCCCGTGCGCTACTATACCTTCTTTGCCGACTTCTACGATTTTGAGCATCCGCACACCGCATTGCTTCGCGAGAATAACGGCGATATGACAAGCACCCGTCTGCAACGTTACAGTTTCGACATTTCGTGGCACACCATGTTAGAGGCAGTGAGAATTCATGAGAAGAATAACCCACTCTTGGAACGAGATCCAGACGATGTGCTACCTGATGTTTAGCGACATTCTATACTTTAAACCGAGGGTAGGGTCGATTACTGATGATAATGTGAAGTCAAATTGCTTTATGATTGAAAACATTTCTTCCATAGGAGTGTGTTTCTTAGATTTTATTGCTACCTTTGCTATGTCATATCAGATTTTCGCTTGTTTTTCTTTTCCTAACACTAAGATAAGTGAAAATTCTTACGGGGCAAGACTTTAGGGCGCTCGGCTTTACAGCTTGGTTAGTCCAAGAACTTTTTGTTGTTCAGTTACTTAAAATGTTTAATTTATAATAGTGTTGTAGAATTAAGGGAATATTAAAACATGGAGAAATCATCTAAAAGAAAAGGCTTTGGTTTGGCGTTATTTCTTATTGCTGCCATTGTATGTCTTGTTTTCTCTTTCTTTTCTTATAAAGAATATAAACAAGAAATTGCTGTTATTGAGCAGACAAGTCCCGTCACCGATTATTAGGTTATAGATACTCATGAGGTGACAGGAAGGAGATCGCACTCCTATTACGCTACCGTTTTGTATAATGGTCGTGAATATACTTGTGTGAGAATTACTCCTTATATGTATCGTTCACACGATTTTAGAAAACTTTGTGTGTATTATGATAAGGAAAACGATGATATGTTCAGTGAACAAGAGGCTACTATAATATGGCCTATTCTTATTTTGTGCTTATCTCTGATATTCTTTTTTACGGCATATAAGGTGTGGAGTGAAAAGACAAAATAAAGGATTAAGTATCGAATATGAATAGAGACGAACAGTGGTTCTACAACTATGCGCTGCTAAAGGCGTTTATTGAAGAAACAGGACATCTGCCCAATAAGAAGAAGGTAGAGAACCGTGGCTTGTTGAATTGGTGGAAATATAATAAGAAGCTTATAAAGGCTGGAAAGCTTGATGCTGAGCGTATGCAGCTGTTAGACGAATTAAGTAATATGCGAACCTCGATAGAGCCTTCTATCAACATGGAGCCCTCTGCTTCGACAGAGGCTTCTGATAAGTTGCAACCTTCTGACAATCTGCAACTTTTGTTGGACTTATAAAAAGGTGTATAAACAAAAAAGGTTACCTAAGAACTCTTAGATAACCTTCTTTTGTGACTCCGGCAGGATTCAAACCTGCAACCTTCTGATCCGTAGTCAGATGCTCTATTCAGTTGAGCTACGGAGCCATTGCTTATTTGCGGTTGCAAAGGTAAGCATTTCTTTTTAAACAGCAAAATATATTTGCGGTTTTTTCTTGTTTTCTTATTAATTTATTTTAGTTTTCCTACATTTCTTATTAGTTATTCTTAATAATCTTCTTGTTTTTCTTAATAGTTCTCTTATTTCTTCAAACTATCTTGTTAGTTATCGTTTGTTGCATTTGTTGTCTACACATCTTTTACGTTGCTGCTACATATCTTCGTGTAGGGCAGGGAAGGATATGTGGAATCTTACTGCTAGGAAGCGTATGGTGCACACAACAATGAAGGTGATGAGTGAAACAAATCTTACGTCCATGCCTACCAGCGTGAGACCCCAATAGACGAAGCCGCCTACGACGCATGCTGTGGCGTATATTTCTTTTTGGAAGATGACGGGTAGGTTGTTGAGCACGACATCGCGTATGACGCCTCCCATTGAGCCTGTAATGCAGCCCATGATGATGGCCACCCAGAAGGGGTATCCACATTCAAGTGTTTTCTGTATACCAGCGATGGTGAAGAGGGCTAAGCCCAGTGTGTCGAAGATAAACCACGCGTTGTCAAGCTTCTTAAGATAATGTGAGAAGATGAGTGCGAAAAACTGTGCAAAGACGGCGCATATCATATACATCGACGATGTCATCCAAAAAGGTGGTACGCCCAGCATGACATCGCGCACGGTGCCACCCCCTATGGCCACGGCAATACCGCAGATGAACCCTCCGAACCAGTCGAAGTGTTTGGCTGCAGCGTGCCTAATGCCCGACACTACGAATGTGAATGTGCCGAGTACCTCGATGATTTTCATCAACGAGCCATATACTTCGTCAAACTGTGTAATCATACTTTTGATACAACATTGATGGGATGGCCCTCGACAAAGGCTTTTACGTTTTCTTCAGCAATACCCATTAATCGTTTACGAGCTTCAACAGTAGCCCATGCGATATGTTGGGTGAGATAGGCGTGTGGCTGGGCAAACAGTGGATTGTCGGCAGTAGGTGGTTCTTGTACCATTACATCGGCACCGTAGGCTGCCAGATGTTCGTTTTCAAGTGCTTCGGCCACATCGTTCTCGTTTACCAGTGGTCCGCGACCTGTATTTATGAGGATAGACCCTTTTCGCATTTTGCTCAGGGTGGCTTTATTGAACATCTCTTTGGTAGAAGGGGTGAGCGGACAGTGCAGTGAAATAATGTCGGCCACGCCCAACAATCCTTCAAACGTTGTTTTTTGTATGCCAGTGGGCAGCTCTGATGCGTTCTTGCTGGTAACAGCAAACACGTCCATGCCGAAGGCCACAGCCAGCTGAGCAACCTTCATGCCGATGTTACCCAGACCGATGATGCCCATGGTGAGTGCCGACAGTTCGCGCATGGGTTCATCCCAATAGCAGAAGTCGGGGTTGTTGCTCCATCGTCCTTCTCGGTTCTGTGTGGCATAATGGTCAACGCGGTTTGTGATGTTCAGAATATGTGCGAATGTCATTTGTGCCACGCTGTCGGTGCTGTATGCCGGAATGTTAGTAACGGTTACGCCATGACGTGCCGCGGCTTCAACGTCTACCACATTATATCCAGTGGCCATTACGCCAATATATTTAAGGTTGGGCAATGCTTTGATGGTGTCGTCATCAAATACCACCTTATTAGTGAATACGATATCTGCGTCGGTAGCTCGTTGCAGCACCTCTTCAGGTGTTGAACGTGGGTAAACGGTCAGTTGTCCGAACTGCTCAAATGGTTTCCATGACAGGTCGCCAGGATTGAGCCCAGCGCCATCTAATACTACTATTTTCATACTTGTTTGTTTTTCTTATTTATATCGGTCTCCCCACAATCGCACCATGCGTTGATATAGTTTATCTTCGGCGGGCGAGTGTTGGGCTTGCCACAGGCGCGTGTCAGTAAGAGCGTCGGGCATATATTGTTGTTGTACAAAATTCTCGGGATAGTCGTGAGCATACTTGTAGCCATCGTGGTAACCCAGTTCGCGCATTATTGCCGTAGGGGCGTTGCGCAGATGCAGTGGCACAGGTTGGTTGCCCGTCTTGCGCACCATCTCAAGAGCTGTGTTGATGCCGTTGTATGCCGAGTTGCTCTTCGGACTGGTGGCCAAGTATACCACCGCCTCTGCCAACGGAATGCGTCCTTCAGGCCATCCTATCTTCATCACTGCGTCAAAGGCAGCATTGGCCAGCAGCAGGGCGTTAGGGTTTGCCAGTCCGATATCTTCGGCAGCACTTATCACCACACGTCGAGCTATGAATTGTGGGTCTTCACCACCTTCAATCATTCGAGCCATCCAGTAGAGCGCGGCATCGGGGTCGCTGCCACGAATACTTTTTATGAAGGCCGATATGATGTCGTAGTGCATGTCGCCTCCCTTGTCATAGGCCAGTGGGTTTTGTTGCAGTCGGCGTTCCACAATGTCGTCGTTCAGCACCACCGTTTCGGTGCTTTCTGCCTCTACCACCAGTTCCAGTATGTTTAGCAACTTACGAGCATCGCCACCGCTGTATCGCAGTATGGCATCGGTTTGTTCTAGTAGAATATGGCGTTTGCTTAGCTCCACGTCTTCGGTCACGGCTCGGTTTAGCAGAGCCAGCAAGTCGGCTTTCTCAAGTGGTTTCAGCACATACAGCTGGCAGCGTGATAGCAACGGGCGTATTACCTCAAACGAAGGGTTTTCGGTAGTGGCGCCTATCAGTGTCACCACACCTTGCTCTACAGCTCCCAGTAACGAGTCTTGCTGCGATTTACTGAAGCGGTGTATCTCGTCGATAAAAAGTATGGGCGATGCTGTATTGAAGAAACGGTTGTTTTTTGCACGTTCAATCACCTCGCGCACATCTTTTACGCCACTGGTAACGGCGCTAAGGGTGTAGAATGGTGTGTCAAGTTTATGTGCAATGATTTGTGCCAAGGTGGTCTTTCCTACTCCAGGTGGTCCCCATAGAATGAATGAGGAAATGCGTCCTGCGTCAATCATTCGTCTCAGCACAGCATCTTTTCCCACCAAGTGTTGTTGTCCGACATAGTCGTCAAGGCTTTTGGGCCTCATTCTTTCTGCTAAAGGCTGACTCATATTTTATTGTTCTAGTAAGGCAAAATTAGGAAAAACATACGAAATGAGCAAAATTTATTATAGAAAAACTTGTGAATTAGCAATATTGTATATACTTTTGCAGCACTCCTTGCAGAGGGATGTGTTTTGGTGTCTCCTGTAGTAGGGGCATACAGCCATCTTTTATTTTAAGACTTTGCACGATACGTATGTGCATCAGTATTTAAAGAAAAAGTATATAAAGAGAATATTGAAAATATTAAGATACATATATGAAACAACAGAAAGGATTGACTTATAAGACATTAACTAAAAGCACTGTGTGGGGTTTGCAGGAGAACGATGTTTTCCGTATGATGGAAGCCGCCGCTAAAGATGCCGATTTTAAGGACAATTACCGTCACTTTGTTGATATTATCAAGTGTGCATTTGAGGTAGAAGAGGTGAAGGTTGACCGTCCAGAGGTAATTGCCAAGTATGAGGCTCGTGGCTTAAAAGTGGCTCCTATCAGTATGGACGACAAAAGCGTTGTGAAGTATGGCATTAAAAAGCGCCCCATCCAGCGTGTTACCGATCTCACTTATGAGAATATTCATCACATCTCGGCCGTAACGTTGCTTGAGGTTATCGACCGCAACTTTGGCGGAGGCTGGGACTCGTTATCGCAAAGCATCCAAGACATTATTGAGAGTGGTTTCGACATCAGCACTACTACATTGCCTAAAGATCGTTTGCACAAGGCTGGTGGCATGTATGAGAAAAAGGTGAATGATGGTTTCGAAGTGCTTGAAATACCTAAGGGCTCGTGGGTAGAAGCAATCTTTGCCAAGGAGAAACCTGAGATGCTGAAGATGAAAGACACTTTAGCTGAGGACAAGATGGAGAAGCGTTTCTCTGATGATGACGACGAGGACGACGATGAAGATTTGCCCGAGATTGACGATCGTTACAATGACGACGACGACGATGATGATACGTTTGATGAAGATAAGCTGACAGAAGAAAGCTATCGCACCACCTTCGACACTGATCCCGACGAACTGAATATGGAAGCCGAGGATGTGAGTGACGATGACGACTATTAATATCGTATCGTATTTTTTTAGAGATACAATGGCGAACCAAGAACGCAATCAGTGTTCTTGGTTCGCCTTTTTTTTGTTTGCTATGTTGGCACACTATTTGCATAATGCATGGTGAGAACGTTATGGTCTTTTTAGGCTGGTACTGGGTTCTCGCAATGAGAAAAACAAAAATAACAGAAACAAGAATAACAGAAATAAAAAATAAAACATATACAATTATGCAGAAAGGTAATATCGGGGTTACAACCGAGAACATATTCCCCGTCATCAAAAAGTTCCTCTATTCTGACCATGAGATTTTTTTGCGCGAGATGGTGTCGAACGCTGTCGATGCTACGCAGAAAATGAAAACGCTGGCCGAGCGTGGCGACTTCAAAGGCGAGCTGGGTGACCTCACCGTGCGTGTAAGCCTTGATGCCGATAAAGGAACGCTGACCATCAGCGACCGTGGTATTGGTATGACTGAGGAAGAAATTGACAAATATATCAACCAGATAGCTTTCTCAGGCGTTAACGACTTCCTCGACAAATATAAGGACAATGCCAATGCCATCATCGGCCACTTTGGTCTTGGCTTCTACTCATCATTCATGGTGAGCAAGAAGGTAGAAATTGTTACCCGCAGTTATAAAGACGGTGCTAAGGCCGTAAAATGGAGCTGCGATGGTAGCCCTGAGTTTGAGATTAGCGATGCCGAGAAGGAAGATCGTGGCTCAGACATTATCCTTTATATTGACGATGATTGCAAAGAGTTTCTCGACAAGATAAAGATACAAGAGTTGCTGAACAAGTATTGCAAGTTTATGCCTGTGCCCGTAGCCTTCGGTAAGAAAACCGAGTGGAAGGATGGCAAGCAGGTAGAGACCGAGGAAGACAACATTATCAACAACGTTGAGCCTCTGTGGACCAAGACCCCCAGCACGCTGAAGGACGACGATTATAAGTCGTTCTATCGCACACTTTATCCCATGCAAGACGAGCCGTTGTTCTGGATACACCTTAACGTCGACTATCCCTTCAACCTCACAGGTATTCTTTACTTCCCACGCATCAAGAGCAACCTCGAGTTGCAGCGTAACAAGATACAGCTCTACTGCAACCAGGTGTTTGTTACTGATCAGGTAGAAGGCATTGTGCCCGAGTTTCTTACCCTGTTGCACGGCGTTATCGACTCGCCCGACATTCCCTTGAACGTAAGCCGTTCATATTTGCAGAGCGATGCCAATGTAAAGAAAATTTCAACCTACATCACTAAGAAGGTGGCCGACCGCTTGAACAGCATCTTTAAAGAAAATCGTAAAGAGTATGAGGAGAAGTGGGACGACTTGAAACTCTTTATCCATTACGGCATGCTGTCGCAAGACGACTTCTACGAGCGTGCTAAAGACTTCGCCCTCTTGAAGGATGTTGACGGCAAACATTACACTTACGACGAGTATAAAACCCTTATCAAGGATAACCAAACCGATAAGGATGGCAACCTTGTTTACCTCTACGCCACCGACAAAGAGGGCCAGTATAGCTTCATCGAGAGCGCTAAGGCCAAGGGTTATAGCGTGCTCTTGTTTGATGGACAGCTCGACGTGCCCATGGCCTCAATGCTTGAGCAAAAGCTGGAGAAGAGCCGCTTTACACGTGTTGACAGCGATGTGGTTGACCATCTTATCGTGAAAGACGACAAGAAGGAAGAGACTCTTGACAAAGAAACAAGTGACAATTTGTCAGAGATGTTCCGCTCACAGATGCCAAATATTGACAAGGCCGAGTTCTATGTCCAGGTAGAAGCGTTGGGCGAGCAGGCACTGCCCGTTATCATCACCCAGAGCGAGTATATGCGTCGTATGAAGGAGATGAGCCGCTACCAAGCAGGCATGGCCTTCTACGCACAGATGCCCGATGCCTATAACATTGTGCTTAACAGCGACCACGCTCTGATAAAGGGCATTGTTGAAAGTGAGAACGCTGCTTGCGCTGAAGAACTGAAGCCCGTGATAAGCGAGATGAAGGGCCTTGAGGCTCGTATTGCCGCCTTGCACCAAAGCCAGAATGGTAAGAAGCCCGAAGAGGTGACACAGGAAGAGAAAGACGACCTGAAGAACACCGAGAAGAGCCTTGACGAGCAGCGCACAAAGAAGAAAGACATCCTCACCGCCTTTGCTAAGGACAACAAGGTTGTGCATCAGCTCATCGACCTTGCCTTGCTGCAGAATGGTATGTTGAAGGGTGCTGCCCTTGATGCCTTCTTGAAGCGTTCGGTAGACATGATAAAGTAAGCAAACAGGCGTTTGCATAATAGCAGATAATAGGTAGGAGATAAACACTCGTCAAGGGTGGTTATCTCCTACCTTTTTTGTTGCCTCTTGCTTAGCAAGGTTCTTTTAAATATATGAGGTTATCTATTAAGAAGTGTTGGGTGCTGGAGGACGGGGCGCGGAGACCACCGTCCTACTTAAGTTTGCCATCGTCCTATATGGATAATTCATCGAAATTTGTGTTCAAGAAAATGCGCGAAGCGCGAAATAGGTTGCTAAAAACACAACAATATTATCTGAACCGTTCTTCTGGGTATTGTATATTCCTTCAAAGTAGGTTTGGATTTGATACGATTTTCTTCAAAGTAGGTTTGGATTTGGTATGTAATTATGTCAAAGTTGGTTTGGATTTGATACCAATTTTCGTCAATGTTGGTTTGGATTTGATGCAATTTTCTTCAAAAGTTGGTTTGGATTTGAAAATAATGTGTATCTTTGTGCTTGATATAAAGGTATTTAGATATGTTTAGACGAATAGCACTTGAAAATCTTCGTGAGTGGGCGTTGAAAGCCGAGCGCAAACCCCTTGTTTTGCGTGGCGCGCGCCAGGTGGGCAAGACTACGCTTGTAGAAATGTTTGCTGCCGATTTCGATCATTATATATACCTAAACCTTGAAGAAAAAGACAACGCTGAGTTGTTTGCCACCGATAGCACTTTCGACGACCTCTTGGCGGGCATTTTCTTTAAGGCGAAGTTACCTGTTGATAGCCCCCGCACATTGATATTTATCGATGAGATACAGACCGAGCCCAAGGCCGTGCAAGCTCTTCGTTATTTTTACGAAAAGCGCCCCGACCTATATGTCATTGCTGCAGGTTCGTTGCTTGAGAGTTTGATGGGTCGTCATATATCCTTCCCCGTAGGTAGGGTAGAGTATATGGCTTTGCATCCTTGCACGTTTGTAGAGTTTTTGTCGGCCATTGGCGAAGAGATGTTGGTCAGCCAAGTAGAAAAGGTAGCCGTGCCCCAGTCGTTGCATAGCTATACCCTCGACCTTTTTAAGAAGTATATGATTATAGGCGGCTTACCCGAAGTGGTAGCCAATTATGCCCAATATCATGATATGGTGCGCCTTTCTGACGTGTTCAACGCTTTGCTTTCTGGTTATCGCGATGATGTTGAAAAGTATGCCGACAATCGTAAAGAGCAAGACTCAATACGTTATATCCTAAATTATGGATGGACCTCTGCTGGGCACCGAATACAGTTTGCCAAGTTTACCAATTCTTCTTTTAAGTCGGCCGATGTAAGCAATGCCTTCCGCACGCTTGAGAAGACATTGCTTCTTGAACTGGTTTATCCGCTTACGTCAACCTCGTTCCCCATTTTGCCCGATTTAAAGAAAAGCCCCAAGCTGTTGTGGCTTGATACAGGTCTTGTTAACTATGTGGCGGGCATGCAAGAAGAGTTGTTGTTCACTACCGATAGCGACGAGTTGTGGAACGGCGATATTGCAGAACATATCGTGGCGCAAGAGTTGCTGGGTGCCACCACCACCTTTGGCGAGAAGCGCTTGTTTTGGGTGCGCGATGCGCGCAACTCGCAGGCTGAGGTCGACTTTGTGATACGTTATAAGTCGCATTTGTTGCCCATAGAGGTGAAGACGGGTGCCAACTCAAAGCTTCGTTCCCTACATCTGTTTATGGAAGAGTCGAAAGAAAACATCGCTTTGCGTTTGTGGAATGGCCCCATGACGTCAGATGTCATCACCCGTTCTGATGGTCGACCTTTCACACTATACAATATCCCTCTTTATTATGCTGGACATCTGCACACCTTGATGCAGCAAACCTTGTAAACTAAAAAAAAACATAATAAGGTGTATAACATAAAACAATATCGCCGCATAGCCACCTTCCAAAGGGGCTATGCGGCGATTTTCTATTGTTAATGCTGTGTGTTACCAGTTGCCTTCTATAAAGGGGTCGTCGCCGAGCGAGCCTTCACCCTCGTCATAGATAATTTTGCCATAGTCGGGGTCACTACTTTCGCCGCCCGTGTGTTCTTTGTGGTCAACGTGCCATGCGTTTGTCGAGGCGGCACACAGTGTTGCAGGTTCAGTAGCCACCATCACCATTTGTGGCTTTGTATATATCTTTTTCATTTTTATCAATTTGTTATAATGTTTGTTGCTGATGGGGTTACTTTACGATACACTTCTTGCCGTTCACGATATACATGCCAGCAGGCAGCCCTGTGGTGTCGGCATTATTGCTGATGCGCTGTCCGTTCAGGTTGAAAACACCCTTTACAGCCTTTCCAGCTACATCTTGATTGTCAACGTCAACCACGGTATCGATGCCAGTGGTAGTGCCATCGGCCACGCCATCCAAATACAGGCGCATAGGCTTTGTCAGTGTTCCGCCAGTAGGTTTAAACCAGCATGTGAAGCCACGTAAGCCACGCGGACGTGAGTCAGAATAGTACAGGTTACCCTTATAAAAGAAGAAGCTCCTTATCAGGTTGTCGCGATTGTCGAAGAAGTCGTGGTTTGACAATGTATATACGCCGTAGGTTGACGATTCTGGGTCCAGATCTTGTGTTGCATCTGTACCGAAGGTGCGTGCAAATGTTCCGTGAGCCTCCATTGTTCCGTTGCCCCCTACGCTATACATCTTTTTGGTTGTCCACGTGTTAGTGTCGATATTGTTCAGATCGTTTTCGTTTTTACTATTCATTTCAAACGTTATGTTCGGAATCTCGATGTGGTTATCTGAAATCACCAACTCGTGCGACTTTGCTTCAGTGCCTGTTTCGGTGAGCAGCGCTTTATAAGCAGGTGTTTCATTCTTCGCAATATACTTTGTAGGGAAGAAGATGTATGGCGTGTAAGCATCCAGCACCACATCGTTAGTGGTCATGCTATTCATGTCGATCGATGTAAACTGTATCTCATCGCTGGTAAGCGATGTCAGTTTAGCCAGTTTTGCGTTAGCGCCGAAAGCCTGACGGAACTGGTCGCGGGTGAGTTTAACGGGCAGCACAATCGAGTTCCATTTATCGCGTGTAAAACTCTTTTTAAGGTGTAGCACCTTGTTTTTATAGTTGTTTTTACAGGTGGTGAGATAATTCAAGTCAGAGCGGTCTTCATCAAGAATAAGGTCTTCGTCAATTGTTCTGCTGGCATACAGCAAGCGGAAGTCGTCAAACACGGTCCATTCGCCATCAACAGGTTGGGTGTCGTTTTGATCATCGCCCACGATCACGCCAAAGCGTATGTATCCATAATTGCCGTCGGTCTGTTCCGGAATTTGTACCAGTACCGAGTTGATATATTTGCGCGAGCCGTAAAACTCTTTTCCAGCATAGTCCATGTTCTGTTCGTCAACGTGCAGAGCTTCCTTTTCAGCTTCCGACATATATGATACCTGGCTGAGCACCGTTTGGTGCACAGTGCGTGCAACCTCATTGCCATCTTTGTCAAGACGCACAGCAAACAGTTTTGCCTTGGGCGTGCTCGAGTAGCCTTTACATTCAACAATGTATGAACCGCTGTGCAACACCTTTACATCTTGATAAATCGCACCGCGTATGTTCTTAGCGTCTATGCAGAAGTATTTTGCCATGTGGCGCAAATAATTGTTCTTATCGGTATATTTAGTACCGTCAAAAGTATAAGGGTTATTCTTTATGTTCTCTACATCATAGGTATCAGAAGTGCCACTAGATGTCACCTTGTTGGTCTTGTTATACATTCTTTCAAGGCCATAGCGCACACCGCCGTTGCCTCCGAAGGTTTTAATCTTCCATTTGTCGATATCTTTGTTTCCACGCGAGAGGCCAGGACACTTCAGCTTGTACGACACATCAAGAGGGCTTGTCATGTCATCCGAGTTTAACTTTTGCAACTCGAAAATCTGTCGCCTCGACATGATGCGCCATGTGTCGTAGCCAGAAAGACCTTGATCGTTGATCGTAGTGGTGTTTACAGCCAAACAGTTCTTGTCTTGGTCTACAGAACCCTTGTTTGCACAAAGGTAGTATTTAGGGCTTTGCGACTCACCTGATGTTGTAGGATTATTGGTTGCATAGGTATAAATTCTATACGTATTATTTTGGGCATCATTCACAGGTTCAAAAGTCCAGCCATAATGTGTATTGTCGATATTGCGACGGTCAATAAATACGCCATTGTCAGGTTGGGTGGTGTCGGTACCGCCCACCCATCCTAATAAGTGTCCCTGGCCTGTATCCATGTTCTGTGCCAGTTCGATGGTTGAGTCTCCATATTTGCTATTGGTGTTTACCCAGAGCGATAAAGGATAATCTTTTAATGAGATATGGGTGCCCCAATATCCTCCTGTGTTGATAAACATTCCTGTCTTCACATTATATAGGAAGAATATTTTATCCATGTCTTCAGGATAATCTCCAGCAGCTACCGCTTTCTTCTTCACCTGGTCTAATGTTAAGCCTACCACGTCGCCGAGATTTCTGAATCCCGATGCGTTACTTGCAGCATCTTTCATGCTATTGTTAGCCGAGGCTTCATCAAATGTGCGGGTTGTTGCAGTGGCTGAGTGTGTTGCTGCCGATAGAGTAACAGCCACAAGCAACGTCTTGGCCATGTTTTGGGTCATGGCCTTAAACAAACTTAAGTTAATAATGTTCATTGCTTTGAGTTTTTGTTTCTTTTGTGTTTTTGTTTCTTCTTCTTCAAGAAATATTCTTCTTCTTCAAAAAAATATTCTTCTTCTTATTATCTTTTTCTCTTAATGGTTGTAAGTGTATATAGTTTTGTATCAATACCAATTGCGTGTTTGTTAAAACAACAAATGGCATATATTATAAATATGATCATGTGTCATATTTAATAAAAGTGCGCAAATTTATCAAATATTCTTCAGATAAATTCCTTTTTTTTCCCCCCCCCGTTCATATAACTAATATTAACATAAAAGGCTTATGCGTTAACAGTGGTTAACCGTATTTCTCTTTTATGTGTATGTATGAGTGATGCTGGATACCTACCTGTTGATGGGCCAAAAACCAGTGGTTAATCGTTGTATATCATCCGATTAATTGGGTGAAAGCCCGCAAAAAGTCGTCTCACACCGACCGTTGCTCGTGTTTACAACGGTCGATATGAACACGAGCATCGACCGTTCTCCATGTTCATAACGGTCGGTGTGAGACGACTTTTTGTGGGCTTTTTCGTGTTTAAACGTTGGGTGTTATAGAAGAGAAGGTGGTATTTTAGGTCTTGAAATGCCGCCTTTGACATTATTTTTCTTTGTTGTTCAGCATTAAGGCAGCCTTTTTTCGTTTGTTCAGTTGAAAATATGTAACTTTGTATTCAAAGTACTCAAACAAACACCTACTTATTTTATGAGCATAAAATACGAAATACAGTCGATTAAAAACTCGCAAGGGTCGGGCGAAGAGCGCCACTTTGCACGCATCTTCGAACAGGCACCCATGACGGCACAGCAGTTGGCCGCCCACATACAAAACTCGTGTACGCTGACTAAGGCCGATGTTGAGGCTACGCTGTCGGCCCTGCGCGACTATATGCTTCACGAGCTGTCGCAAGGCCATCGTTTCTACATCCCCTCGATAGGCTATTTCTCGCTGTCGGTCGATTTAGATATGCCGGCCGATAAGCCCATCGACAAGGCTCGTGCCGACTATCTCAGTGTGCGCAACATAAAGTTTCGCCCCGATGCCGCCTTGCTGAAAGAGGTGAAGAGCAACGTGCGCTTTGAGCGTGCCGACTTCAGCAGCCAGTCGGCCGACCTTACCGAAGCGTCGTTGCTTGAAATGCTAAAACAATATCTTGCCGAGAACCCCTGCATCACCCGTCGCGATATGCAGGCCCAGTTTGGCTTGCGCCAGAGCACTGCCCTGAAGTGGCTCAAACACTTTACCGAGGCTGGCGTGCTGAGAAAAGAGGGTGCCAAAAACTCGCCCGTATATTTCTTAAATCGCACAAAAACGGTTTGATGCACCCCTCTCTCTAAAAAAGCTATCTATGAATTTTGCAATCATACTATCGGGTGGGGTGGGGTCGCGCATGAACCTCGACATACCCAAACAATATGTTTTGGTAAACCATCAGCCCATCATAAACTATTGTTTAAAAACCTTTTTAGACAATAGCCTTACCGATGCCATCATCATTGGCGTGGCCCACGAGTGGAAGGCCTTTGTGCAAGAGCATGTTGAAAAGCTGCATCCGCACAAGCCCATTTATTATGCTCAGCCAGGCGAAACGCGCCAATACTCAATCTACAATGCGCTGAAAACGGCAAAGGCATGCGGCTGTGCCTACGACGACCTGGTTATTATTCATGATGCGGCACGCCCCCTGGTAAGTCAAGCCCTGATAAACGCTTGCTATGAAGGCTGCCAAGAGGCCGATGGCGTGATGCCCGTGATACCTGTTAAAGACACCACCTACCTGAGTGAAGATGGCAAGCATATACAGCAATTGTTAAACCGCAGCCACCTGTGGGGCGGACAGGCTCCTGAAGCGTTTCGCTTTGGCAAGTATCTGCATGTGCACGAAACCATGCCTCGTGCCGACCTGCTGAAGATAAACGGCAGCACCGAGATAGCCTTTAAGGCAGGCCTAAACTGCCAAATGGTGACGGGCGACCCCATGAACTTTAAAATTACTACGCCCGAAGACTTGTCAAACTTTCAGGCCATTATAAACAAACAATAAACAATGAAAGCATACGTTCTTCATGCTATAAACGATTTGCGTTACGACGACGTGCCTATGCCACAGTGCCCCAAAGGGTGGGCCATTGTAAAGGTGAGGGCCGCTGGCATTTGCAGTTCCGACATTGCCCGCGTGTTTACCAAAGGCACCTATCATTTTCCTACCATTCCGGGCCACGAGTTTTCGGGCGAGGTGCATGCTGTGGGCGACCCTGCCGATGCCGCACTCATAGGACAAAAGGTGGGCGTGTTCCCCCTCATACCATGCCGACAGTGCGACCAGTGCCAGCAAAAACACTATGAAATGTGTGCCCATTACGACTATGTGGGCTCGCGACGCGATGGCGGCTATGCCCAGTATGTGGCTGTGCCTGTGTGGAACCTTATTGCGCTGCCCGCCGATATGCCCTTCACCGTGGCAGCTATGCTCGAACCGCTATCAGTGGCGCTGCACGCCATCACGCTGGGCGGCGTAAAGCCTGGCTATCGTGTGGCCGTTATTGGCACAGGCATGATAGGCATCAGCGCTGCACAGTGGGCGTATAAGTTTGGGGCCAGCAGCGTAACGGTTATTGGTCGTAACGAAGAAAAACGTAGCTTGATAGAAAAGTGTGGGCTAAACTATAGCGTGTGTACCGATAAGAGCGAGATGCCTGAATACGACTTTGTGCTCGAGGCGGTGGGCACCCCCGCGGCCATAACGCTGGCCATAAGCGGAACCAAACCTGGGGGCACGGTGCTGCTAATGGGCAACCCGTCGGGCGAGATAGCGCTGTCGCAAGACGTTTATTGGCGCATCTTGCGCAAACAGCTGGTGCTGAAGGGCACGTGGAATTCGGCCTACGATGGCACAAACCCCTCTGACTGGACCAACGCTGTCAAGGCCATTGCCAATGGCGAGATTAATGTAGCACCCCTCATCTCGCACACCTTCACGCAAGACCAACTGATGGAGGGCCTGAAGATGATGCACGAGCACAAAGAGCCTTACTGCAAGGTAATGACAACGTGGAACGACTAACAAAACCCAATAAAAACTGTCAGCGTATGCGCAAAGGTGAAATATCAGCGTCGATGATGTGTACCGACCTTATCGACTTGAAAGAAACAATACGTATTTTTGAAGAAGAGGGTGTAGAGCATCTGCACATCGACGTGATGGACGGCACCTTCGTGCCCAACTTGGGGCTGGGGGTTGACTATATTCGTGGTTTGCGCGAGCTGACAAACATTCCGCTCGACATACATCTCATGGTGAAAGACCCCGAGTATAAGTTGCAGTGGATAGGCATACGCCCCACCGATACGGTGTCGGTGCATTATGAAAGTACGTTTCAGGTGCAACGCGTGCTCGACTATCTCGAGCCCTACGGCTGCAAACGCTTCTTGGCCATCAACCCCGCCACACCCGTCAGCGCGCTGGAAGAGGTGCTCGAATATATTGATGGCATAAACCTGCTGATGGTGAACCCTGGCTTTGCGGGGCAAAAGATGGTGCCGTCGACCATCAGAAAGGCACAAAAGGTGGCCGACCTGTTGAAGCGTGAGCATCGTGAAGATATTATTATTGAAGTGGATGGAAACATTACACCCGAAAACGGACGCACGCTGCGCAAGATAGGTGCCAGCATGTTTGTGTGTGGTACCAGTGCTATCTTTAAAGGCGATGTAAACAAATATAAGGAAAATATTATCACCTTTAGAAAAAGTATTGACGACGATTGTCTGACATGTTCGTGCTAAAGCAAAGGGCAAAGCCAAGCGAACAAGTGGGGGCTATAAAAGTGAAAAATATTATTAGGTAAAGAGATAAATGACCAGCAAGATTGAACAATTTAAACAGCAGCAGCTGCGACGCTGCCAACTGAAACAGCTCACAATATTAGAAGAAATTGACCGCATATGCCGAAAGCACAACATTAGCTATTGGCTTGATGGGGGATCGTTGCTGGGCGCCGTGCGCCATGGCGGATTTATTCCGTGGGACGACGATATCGACATTGCCATGCCGCTTGACGATGCAAAACGCTTTGCACAGGTGGCACCCAGCGAGCTGCGTCAGGGCCTTGTGCTACAAGACCCTGAAACAGAACTCACACGCGAACCTATCATGAAGGTGCGCGATACCAACTCGTTTTATGTTGAGGCTAACGACGACTTCTCGTTGCCGTATGGCAAGGGGTTGTATGTCGACATCTTCCCCTTCATAGCTTATCCTAACGTGTCGAGGGCGTTTTGTAAAAAATATGCCAAGGGCATGTCAAAGTGCTACTCTATCCTTCACCACTCGCACACCTACTCGTGGCGTGCTGCTGCCGAATTGTTGTGGTTTGGCGCCTTATATCAGTGGTATAAGTTGCGCTGGAAGTGGGCCTTCGCCACAAAGCGCACCGATACCTATATGGCCAACGTGCTGATAAACAACGGCTATGGCGTAAGGCACAGACAGGACAGCATCTTTCCGCTGGGTACCATCACCTTTGAGGGCAAAACCTTTATGGCGCCTTGCAACCCCGATGCCTACCTATCTGACCTTTATCGCAACTATATGGACATTCCGCCCAAAGAAAAACAAAAGGTGCACGCCGTGTTTATCTTGCCACAATTGGTAGAAGAAGCAAAGTAAAGTGAAGAACTGATGCGCGATTACTCTCCTAACGCCTTGTTCAGCGCCTCGTTCATCTTTTTGTTGGCGGCCTCGCGCAGCTTGTGCTTATTGGCCTCCATCATCTCTTCCGACTTCTTCTTGGCAGCGTCATACTCGGCTTGGGTCTTTTCTTTTATCGCTTCGCCTGTAGCTTTAACAGCAGCCTCGGTCTTGGCTTTGGCAGCGTTCAGGTCGTTATGAGCCTTGGCAGCATTGGCCTCGGCAGCGTTTTGGGCCTCGGCAGCACCTTGCTCAAGGTTGGCGGGCAGGTTGGCAATGCCGTTCACCAGTTCGGCCACAGTAACATCGCCTTTGGCCACCTTGTTCAGCGCCTCTTTGTTGGTGTCGACATATTCTTTTAGCTTTGCGCTATAGGCAGCAGCCTCGTCGGCCTTGCCCTCGCTTTGCAACTTCTCAATTGTGGCTTTGGCGTCGGCCAAGGTCTTAGCCAGAGTTTTGGCGTCGCCGCTCTTCAGTTGCTCGTCAAGCTGGGCGGTAACGGCTTCAGCGGCAGCCACTTCTTCTGCTTCTTCGGTTTGTGCTGTTGCTTGTTCTACAGTGTCGCTCACCACATCGGCAGCGGTGGGCGCTGTTCTACCACCACAGCTCACAAGAGCGATGGCGGTACATACCATGATAAATGTTTTTTTCATAATTGTATTCGTGCTTTTAAAAACGAAAGTCAAAGTTAATCATCTTATTTTTATCGCTCCCTTTTTGTTTAGATGATTTAACAAAAAGTAGTATAACAGAACTTTAAATATGAAATAAAATGATTATATTTGCCACAAAAGAGAATACAATATGCCAGAATTATGTCGTTTCTATGGAATAATTATCGCAATGTTTGGCGATGATCATAATCCGCCACACTTTCATGTTAGATATGGCGATTATGAAGCTATCATCACTATTCAAGACGGTATCGTAAAAGGAGAGTTGCCTAAGAAGGTGTTGAAAGATGTCTTTAGATGGATGGAACTTCACAATGACGAGCTGGAAGAGAACTGGAAAAGACTTCAAGAGGGAAAAGATATTGTAAAGATAGCCCCTTTAAAGTAATGTGTTATTAATAATAAATTGAATAATGAGTAACATTGATTTAATAAGAGTGGTTGATGTTGATTATCTGAAAGATTTCACCATGGACCTTAAATTTAGTAATGGCGAAACACGTCGTGTCGACTTCTTGCCATTGCTGGTAGGCAGAGGTAAAGAAGACCTTAAAGACCCCGATAAGTTTATACAGTTTGGCTTGAACCACTGGACCTTAGAATGGTATAACGGCATCGACTTTGCCCCCGATTTCTTGTATAGAAACGGACAGCAAGTAGCCTCATAAAACGAATGATAAACATCATGACAACCCAATCAATGCGCCACATCATTACCGTGGCAATGGTATGGCTATTAGCTGTGGGACAAACGCTGGCATGCACCTCGTTTATTGTATCGGGACGTGTGACGAAGAGCGGACGCCCCATGATTTTTAAGAACCGCGACACGGGCAACCTTGACAACTGTATGGTTGCAATGCAAGGCGAGCGCTACCGCTTTATGGGCGTGGCGGCCGCTAAAGATACGGTGAACGCCGAGATATGGTCGGGGCATAACGAGGCGGGCTTTGCTATCATGAATACGGCCGCCTATAACCTGAATGGCGACACCGAATTTGAGGTAGAAACCGAGGGTATGCTTATGCGCCAAGCGCTGGCGCTGTGTGCTACGCTGAACGATTTTGAGGCGCTGCTCGACACCACTTCGTTGCGTAACAATAATGCCAACTTTGGCGTGATTGATGCGCAAGGCGGTTGTGCCTACTATGAGGTGGGGCTGCATAGGTGGACCAAATATGATGCTAACGACCCTAACGTGGCACCTTACGGCTTTCTTATTCGCACCAATCATGCTTATAGCGGCGACCGCACAATGGATTTGGGCACCGAGCGCTATCTGGCTATCAATAAGTATATGACGCAACAGGGCTTTGCGGGTGGTTTTGACGCGCCCAGCCTTATTCGCATGGTGCCACGCATCCTCACGCATGGGCTGACAAACGTTAATATTCTTGACCTCGCACCCGAAGATAACACGGTGCCACGCTTTGCCAATTTTGTCGACTTCATTCCTCGCTTCAGCACCTCGTGCGCACAGCTTATTGAGGGGGTGGCACAGGATGAGGCTCCTGCACATACCGTGGCTTGGACCATTATAGGTTCGCCTCTCGCCACGGTGGCCATGCCGCTGGTGCTGCTGCCAAACGATAAGTTGCCCGAAACCTTAGGCCGTGGCACCACGGGCGGTAGCGTGCTGTGTAGGTATGGCTTGACGCTGAAGGAACGCCTCTTTCCGCTTCGCACCAAAACACGCTCGAGCTATATTGACGTGGCGCAATTGGTGAACCGCAAGGGCAATGGCATCTTGCAACTGATAAAGCCCATTGAAGATGAACTGATGCGCCGTGGTCAAGCGCTGGTAAACGATATGCGTAACGAGAAAAAGGATAATAAGAAAAACCTGTATAAAACCTTTGCCAACTATTATGCGTGGGCCGATGGCTTTATACAATCGCAATATGAAATGCTGTTTAAGTGAAGCGTGAAGAACGAAGCGTGAAGAATTTAATAGTTTCAACTGTTTATGATACACACAACATTGTTGTTGACCCGACATGGGCAAACCATTGATAATGTGAACCAAATAATGCAAGGGCAAACGCAAGGACAGCTGACCGCTGAGGGCGTTAAACAGGCCGAAGCGCTGGCCCTGCAAATGGCGCAACGACCTATCGACGCCTTTGTATCGAGCGACCTAAAACGTGCCATCGACACCTGTAGCATCATTGCGCAGCCACATGGCGCCAAGGTGGTAACCACGCCTTTGCTGCGTGAGCGCGACTGGGGCAGCTTTACGGGCCGCTTTATCCCCGACCTAAAAGATGTGCCTTGGACCGACGATATTGAAACGATGGAGGCCATGAAGCAGCGCGCCTCTCTCTTTCTTGACTTCATACGCACGCATTATGCGGGCCAAACGGTGCTGGCTGTGGGCCACGGCATCATTAATAAAGCTATACAGAGCGTGTTCTATGATAAACCCGCTAACCAAATAGTGCCGATGAAAAACGCTGAGGTGAGATGTTTGGAGCTAATCTAAAACAATAATATTGATAAAGATTCGTTTTTATCTGCTGTGCGTTTTCATCATCTCCATTCCTCCCCAATGAGCGAAGGGTCATCCCCCACGGCCGACTCAAAGTCGCCTGTCATACGGTACAGGTCTTGCAGCAACGCTTCGTGTTCGGGCTCTCCCTCTATACTGTCAATATAGGTGCGCACCTTCTCATATTCGTTACCATTGCGTATCTTCCCACGTTTCACAATGCGCTGCACGCTGTTGGCCAACTTCTTGTCATACTTTGTTAGGTCTTCGCCACAGGCGGCACGTAGGCGGGTGTTTACCAGTTGCCGTTTAGACTCTGAACATATTTCCAAACTGTCTGCCGTGAGATCTTTGAAAAAACGTTTCAACGTGGTTAGATTTTTCTGTTCATACGCTTTGTTAAGGACGTCTAATAAGCGGTACTCTTCCTTAATGACATCCTCTACAAGGTATGGATCTTCTGACTTCAGATATTCAATGTTACATTCTATCAGAATCCTACACCACTCTCTGTAAAATAAAAATTTATCCATATATCATATTTGAAAGACACATAGTCCTTTATTTCCATTCCTCCCCAATGAGCGATGGGTCATCCCCCACAGCCGACTCAAAGTCGCCCGTCATACGGTACAGGTCTTGCAGCAACGCTTCGTGTTCGGGCTCTCCCTCTATACTGTCAATATAGGTGCGCACCTTCTCATATTCGTTACCATTGCGTATCTTCCCACGTTTCACAATGCGCTGTACGCTGTTGGCCAAGCGTTTGTCATACTTTGTTAGGTCTTCGCCACAGGCGGCACGTAGGCGGGCGTTCAATGCTTTTTTTGAAGACGGATGAAAATCTATTACCATGTCAGACATAGAAGAATAATACCGTTCCAATGTTTTTCTGTTTCGCGATACATACGCTTCTTCCACTTCATTGGCCATGCGTTGAATTTCTGTCTTTATCTGCTGTGAGTTTTCATCATCTTCCATTTCAACACACAATCTATCCATCCACCATCTTAGTATAGTGGAACTCCAATTTCTATAATACAATAATTTATCCATACATTTTTATGGTCTTGTATAAGGAAGTGTCATTTCCATTTCTCCCCAATGAGCGAAGGGTCATCCCCCACAGCCGTTTCAATATCGTCCACCAGCTGGTACAGGTCTTGCAGCAATTCCTCATGCTCGGGGCTGGGCTCAGGTTCGCACTCTATGCAGCCTATATAGGTGCGCACCTTCTCATATTCACTATCATTGCGTATCTTTCCACGCTTCACAATGCGCTGCACGCTGTTGGCCAAGCGTTTGTCATACTTTGTCAAGTCTTCGCCACAGACGGCGCGTAGACGGGCGTTTACTATTCTTTTACATGGCTCATCCAATTCTTTCGCCTCAGACAAAATATCACAGAAAAAATGTTTTAAGCATTTCACATCACCTCTGGCATAGGTATCCTCTATGTTTTTTAAAATATTCATGTAAATATCTATCCATTCTGTTATCTGACTACTCGTATAATGTTTTTCTATTGCCATTTCCATCTCCCATTCCAAATTAGTTAATGTGTACATACGGCACCACTCTCTATAAAACATTAGTTTTTCCATTTCTTAAATAATTGTTTACTTTTATAAGTAACTATTCAGAATTAATTATATATTTGATATCTCAATAGTAGGGATGTTTACGCGATATTTTTCTATTCATATATAAAGACAATTGTGAAATGTTATGGTTCATAAAAAAAACTTTTTTGACAAATATCTCTGCTGGAACATACGGATGAATATTCTGGCAGATTAGTTAATATGATGTATAGGTTATCTATTTGCAATATTACACATTTTTTTCTAAACGGGAGAACATTATCTTGAAAATGTGAGGAAAGCTTGCATACAAAAAAATCTCACAACCTGCCGCAAGCTTCTTTTCCTGGGCTGGTTGTGAGATTGCTAAGACCAATATTATTCTTTATCAATTCTTTTTATGTGGCATATTCGTATGATGTTATCTGCGGCCTCCGCCGAATGAGCCTCCACCATGATTGCTGCTGCTTGATGATGAGCCTCCGCGGCCTCCACCAAACGAAGCGCCTCCGCGGCTTCCACCGAACGATGATGAACCTCTTCCAAACGATGAGCTGCTTGATGATGAGCTACGGCTGGGAGCCGAATAGGTAGGGCGGCTTGATGATGAGTTGCTACGACCACCACCGAATGAAGACGATGAGCCTACACGGCCTCCACCAAACGATGATGACGAGTTGCTACGGTTGGGGGTGAAAGTGTTGCGCGGGGTGCTGTTAAAGCTTCCTCCATTGCTCACGCTACCATTACGTCCGCCACCAAAGCTGGTTGAGGGCAATGAGGTGTTGGGGCGAGTAACGGTGTTGCGAGTGCTGCTTTCGCGGCGTCCGAAGCCGTTGCCGTTGTTCTGTACGTTACCATTTCTACGTGAACCAAACGAGGTGCTGTTGCCGTTGCCACGTGATCCAAACGAGGTGTTAGGACGAGCACCCACTGATGAACCATTGTTGCCAGGTGTGCCCATGATGGGCGGGCGACGTGCTGTGCCAAAATGTGTGGCGCTGTTGGGGTTGCCTCTGTAGCCGTTGCCGAAGTCGCCACGCTGGAAACCGTCGCGCATACCATGGTAGCGGTTGTTGTGATGATGAGCTGGGCAATAGTTGCGACCATGATACCAAGAGCGTCCGCCATTCATGTGCCAAGCATGTCCGCCACGATATTCAACGTAGAAGGTGGGTCGACCAAAGTAGAAGTAGTCGCGGTGCGGATAGCGAGCATAGATGCCGAAGTGCCAGTAGCCAGCGTTCCAGTAGAGCGGACGATAGAAGTAGGCAGCATCACAGAAAGCGCGATATTGCCATGACAGCAAGATGTAGCTAAGGTCGAGGTTTCGACGCTCCCAATACACGCCGTAAAGGTCGTCAACGGTGTTCACACCCATCAGGTAGTCGAGGTTTATCTCGTAGGCAGCCTCATATTGCTCGTTGGTGAGGTTCAGTTCATAAGCCATCTTGTCGGTGAGGAACAAGGCCTGCTGGCGAGCCTGCTCATAGCTCATGGCTTGTACCGATACTGTTATGCAAAACAGTGCTGTAAGGGCTAATATAAACTTTTTCATAGCGATATTTCTTTAAACGGTTTATACTTTGTTTCTTTTATCTGTTGCAAAGAAAATGCCAACGAGCGCAATGAAAGCTTGCTTTCAAATTGCCGAGTGTAGCTTTTCTTATGCAAAGATAGGCAAAGAATAAAACCTTGCAAAGGGTTTTTCCCTATATCGTAGGGGGAAAATCCCTACATCTACATAAAAGGGCAGAAAAAAGTAGATGTTGAGAACGTGTGTAAGCGTTATTGATGCCCCAAAAAGCCCCACTTGTTAAGTAACCTTTATGCTCAAGACAATAAAACACCGAAAACGTCGTTATATATAATAATGTGCCACGCGCTGTGGCACAACATAAACAGCATAAGAAGAATAACGACACACACAGGAACACCAAGATATGAAACACTTGTTTACTGCCTTATTGATGGCAGGAGCCGTAGCCATCCCCACACAGGCGCAAGACTGGCTCTATACCGACGAGGTGCAGAAAGCTGAACCCTTAAACAATATAAGGTATAAGGGCGAGATGCAAGCCTCGTTCTCGAAGGGGCAGACCCCCTTGTGGCTGAACGCCAACAAGCATGGTCTTAGTTCGCTCGACAAAACGAACGGATATATGCGCGTGGCGCTGGAACGCCCCCTACAAACCGACTCGGCCCGACGCTGGGGCTTAGGCTATGCCCTTGATGTGGTGGCCCCCTTGCATTACACCTCAAACGTGGTGGTGCAACAAGCCTATATTGAAGGCCGATGGCTGCATGGTGCTTTGACGGTGGGCAGCAAGCAGTGGCCTATGGAGCTGAAAAATAATCGCCTGAGTTCGGGCTCGCAAACGTTAGGCATCAACGCTCGACCCGTGCCACAGGTGCGCTTGGCCTTGCCCGACTATTGGACGTTGCCGTTTGCTGGAGGCTGGCTGCAACTGAAAGGCCACATAGCCTATGGCATGATGACCGATGACAACTGGCAGCACGACTTCACAAATTATCAAAACAGCTATGCCGACCGTGTGCTCTATCATAGCAAAGCGGGCTATCTGCGCATTGGTCGCGACGAGGATATGTACCCCTTTAGCGTAGAGATGGGCCTTGAGATGGCTTGCGAGTTTGGCGGCACACCGCACGTAAAACTGGCCGATGGCAACATGATAGAGATGCCTGCTGGCAAGGGGCTGAGCGCTTTTTGGCACGCTTTTATTCCAGGCGGACAAGATACATCTGACGGTGTGTATGGCAACATGGAGGGCAACCAGCTGGGCAGCTGGGTGATGCGCCTAAACTATAATGCCGACACATGGCGCCTGGGCGTATATGCCGACCACTTTTTTGAAGACCATAGCCAGATGTTCTTGCTCGACTATAACGGCTATGGCACGGGCGAAGAATGGAATGTGCGCAAAGATCGTCGCTTCTATGTATATCAGCTAAAAGATATCATGCTGGGTGCTGAACTTAACCTGAAGTATGGCACATGGCTGAAGAATGTGGTGTTTGAGTATCTGTTCACAAAATATCAGAGCGGGCCGTATAACCACGACCGCACATCAAACATACCCGACCACATGGCCGGACTGGACGATTATTATAACCACGGCAACTATACCGGATGGCAACACTGGGGGCAGGTGATAGGTAACCCGCTATATCGCTCGCCTATATACAACGATAATGGCGTGATACGCGTGTTGAACAACCGCTTCGTGGCTTTTCATCTGGGCTTCGACGGTAACCTTAGCTCGCGCCTGTCTTATCGTGTGTTGGCCACATGGCAGAAAGGGTGGGGCACCTATGCCGAACCCTTTACCAAAGCACACCAAAACGCCAGCTTCATGGTTGAAGGCGCTTATCGCTTCAACCCGCAATGGAACGTAACGGCTGCCTATGGCATGGACTTTGGCAGCAATCAGATGTTGGGCCACAATGCAGGCCTGCAAATCACCGTTAGCCATACGGGCTTATTGAAAACAAAAGCTAATAAGAAAGGAAACAAAAGATGAAAATATGCGCTCGCTCAATAATGGCCCTCTCGGCCATCGCCCTTAGCATGCTGTTTACGGCTTGTGGCATCGACTTTGAAGGCTCTGACAATGGCAAACTGGATGGCTTCTGGCATCTGGAAAAGGTTGACACGCTGGCAACAGGCGGCGTTACCGACTACTCGAAAAAGCGTGTGTTCTGGGGCGTACAGGCTAAACTAATCAGTATGTACGACACTGATGTTGACAGCAACCACGGCTTCTACACCCGCTTCACGCAAACCTCTGACAGCCTCTTCATACACACTCTGTATAAAGACAACTGGCATGAAGATAGTGGTGAAAATGGTGGCGACCAGCCTTTGACCGACTATACCCCCATGCGACCCTACGGCATTAACGCAATGGAAGACCATTTTGCTAAAGAAAAACTCAGTGGAAGCCGAATGATACTAAAGTCGAAAACGCTGCGCCTATATTTCAGAAAGTTCTAAAAAAGAAAAGTCGCTGACCAAATAAAATGGTCAGCGACTTTTCTTTATCGAATAGAGGGTGGAGCTGGAGGGATTCGAACCCTCGTCCAAACAGGGAAACCATACGCTTTCTACATGCTTATTCTGGCCTTCGGTTTTCGTGTCGCGACAAGACCCAGACCACCAATCGCAACCTTATCCTCTAAAATTTCACCAGGGCGACGAGGCACACCATGGCTATTTCCGATTTACCTGCACCGCTGAACCCTCAGATTCGGAACAACATCCTTGGAGCAGTGTCTCGTTCCATCACCTTGTGACGGAATAAAGCCAGTAATCTACTGTTCTTCGATTAGGCAGCGAGAGCGTAATTGTTTTCGCCAATTAAATTTTTGACCATTGGGATTATGGAGCCAACAGACCACGCTCCGCATGCTTACATACCATTTCGGCCCGCTGTCAAATCCAGTCAACCCCGAGATGTTGTATCACACTGAAATTCAGTGCTTTGCGTACTAAGAAACCCCATCGTGTGGACAACGTGTGGATACAAATCCATGATTATCATCCCCATTTCAAGCGATTTCCTATTGCAAAATTAGCACAAATGCACGAAACTGCAAAATAAAACTGCAACATTTTGCATGCGTGAGGACATTTGTGTGGACAACTTTTCTATTCTTTTCCTGGCTTTGTCACTCAAAAAATCGCCAAACTCTTTGATGGAGATTTTTTGGGTACGCAATGACGAAGGCTGGAAAATGGGGTGGTTTGACCCCAACCCATCTTTATGAAAGCCTGTAACCTGTTTGAACGATGAGGTAGGTTGAAACGAATACATCATATCAACATATTATATAGTATATTAAAAGTCACGTATTTATATATTAAATGATATGTTATGCGGTCTATCTAATCTTCTGAGGGATAAAACCATTATCAAGGCAGAACAATAATACGCAGACCAACGTTTCTCTGATGATGGAGTGGTTTTACAATTAGATTGGATGATGAGTGGCATTGATAGTGAAGAGCGTTTCCGTGAACGCATCAAGGAAGACTTGGAAGACTTGGAGGTGCTTGAAAAGGAATATGCCACTAAAGACTGGAGTTTTTCAGATGACAATGATGAATACCTGGTGTAATATATCATTAAATAA
>OHUE01000297.1_pt1 | contig 29860 bp, 30 predicted proteins | sample 1579111 | NCBI WGS metagenome assembly OHUE01 (sample SAMEA3879524, study PRJEB24766) | human gut metagenome | biome: human-associated habitat; feature: feces | place: USA | collected 1985/1987 | reverse complement strand
CAGGAGATCACAGAAGTTTGCAGTGGTGCGAAGGCCCAGAAAAGGAAGGGACGATAATGAGTAAAGGTAAGATTGTACAGGTCATGGGACCTGTTGTAGATGTTGTTTTTGAAGATGGAAATCTTCCTGAGATCAAGGATGCCCTTGAGGTAGAGAACAACGGTAAAAGATGTGTAATGGAAGTTTCCCATCATCTGGGAAACAATATGGTACGTTGCATTATGCTGAGCGCAAGCGAAGGCTTACAGCGTGACAGAGAAGTCATCGCCACAGGAAGCGGCATTAAGGTTCCTGTAGGTGATAAGACACTGGGACGTTTATTTAACGTACTTGGTGATACAGTAGATGACGGTCCTTCCCTTGAGGGAGAACAGAAATGGGTCATCCACAGAGATCCGCCGGATTTCGAACATCAGAAACCGGCTGTAGAAATCCTGGAAACAGGTATTAAGGTTATCGACCTTATCCAGCCCTTCATTAAGGGTGGTAAGACTGGTCTGTTCGGCGGCGCCGGCGTGGGCAAGACCGTGCTGATCCAGGAGCTGATCCATAACGTGGCCACCGAGCACGGCGGCTACTCCATCTTTACCGGCGTGGGCGAGCGCTCCCGCGAGGGCTGCGACCTGTGGGGCGAGATGAACGCCTCCGGCGTGCTGGACAAGACCGCACTGGTCTTTGGCCAGATGAACGAGCCCCCGGGAGCCCGTATGCGCGTGGCCGAGACCGGCCTGACCATGGCAGAGTACTTCCGTGAGGAGACCCACAAGGACGTGCTGCTGTTCATTGATAACATCTTCCGTTTCGTGCAGGCCGGCAGTGAGGTCTCGGCTCTGATGGGTCGTATGCCCTCTGCCGTGGGCTACCAGCCCACGCTGGCCAACGAGCTGGGCGCTCTGCAGGAGCGCATCACCTCCACCAAGGACGGTTCCATCACCTCGGTGCAGGCCGTTTATGTGCCTGCCGATGACCTGACCGACCCCGCCCCCGCCACCACTTTTGCCCATCTGGACGCCACCACCGTGCTGTCCCGTAAGATCGTGGAGCAGGGCATCTACCCGGCTGTGGACCCGCTGGCCTCCACCTCCCGCATTCTGGAGGCGGACATCGTGGGCGAGGAGCATTACCGCGTAGCCCGCAAGGTGCAGTCCATTCTGCAGCGCTATCAGGAATTGCAGGACATCATTGCCATTCTGGGCATGGACGAGCTGGACGAGAACGACAAGCTGACCGTCATGCGCGCCCGCAAGCTGCAGAAATTCCTGTCCCAGCCCTTTGCCGTGGCCGAGAACTTTACCGGCCTCAAGGGCAAGTATGTGCCCCTGAAGGACACCGTGCGCAGCTTTGCCGCTATTGTGGACGGCAAGGCCGACGATCTGCCGGAGTGGGCGTTCTTCAACGTAGGTACGCTGGAGGAAGCGCGCGAAAAGGCAGAAAAGAAGCTGGCTGAGGAAAAGGGCGGTGCCGTCTGATGAACAAGTTCATGCTGAGCATCACAGCGTCCAGCGGCGAGTTCTATCAGGGTGACTGCGAGGATCTGACCCTGCCCATCAGCGATGGCATCTACGGCGTACAGGCTGGACATAACCCGGTTCTGGTGGCGCTGCACATGGGCATCCTCCACTTTGTAGTGGACGGCAAGGCCCGGGATGTGCTGGTGGGCGATGGCATTGCTGAAGTGACCCCCGCCTATGTGATGGTGCTGGTGGACAGCGCCGAAAACCCGGAGGATATCGACAAGAACCGTGCCGAGGCCGCCCGCATCCGCGCCGAGGAACGCTTGCAGCATAAGCAGAGCATGCACGAATATTACCAGAGCAAGATCGCGCTGGACCGTGCCATGCAGCGTTTGCAGACTGCTGCAAAGTATAAGCGCTGAGGCAGAATCACTATTCCCATATAACAAAACCTCCCCGTGCAGGAAACCTGCATGGGAAGGTTTTTTCTGTCTGTCAACGATGCGAAAATTGTGTCACAGGGTCATTTTTTGGAATCGTCCTGCGTGCTGCCGTGCCTTACGCCCGCACATCCTCCCGGCGTAAAAGCAGCCATGCCAGAAGGAACATCGTCCCCAGCCAGAAGATGCAGCTGAAGGCAAACAGCCCGTAGCTGCCCGCCAGAGCATCCGCACTTCTGTTGGAGTTCATTCCGAGTTGCATCAGGGAATAGGGCCACAACAGCCCATGACCCTTGGAGCTGATAAAGATGCCGGTAATGCCGCCCAGCAGCCCCAGAAAAATGGGTACGGCAAAGCTGCGGATGACCATGGCCAGCACCAGCTGTGCGGCAATGACAGCCAATGCACCCAGCAGTCCCCGCAGTAAAAACAGAGGTAAGGTGACCGGCGGCAGCCCGGGCAGATGGGCAAATACCTTGCCGCAGAACACGAACAGCGCAAACACAAAACCGTGGGTCAGCAGCGACAGCTTTGTCACCACCGCAAACTTTGCGGCAAACAGGTCCAGCGGCGGTACGGGGCTTGCCATGATCAGGTTCCAGTTGTGCCCCAGATGTTCCAGCCGCCACAAGTAGGCAGCATAGGTGGCTACCATGGCAGGGAAGAAGAGCATGGAATAAAACAGGGTGTGCTGGGTCCACAGGCTATACCAGCCGTCGGTGAGGATCTCAAGATTTTGCAGATAATTGAAGGTGCCATAGGTGGCCGAAAGAATGGGCAGCACAAAGAACATTGCCCAGATGGGGGATGCGTGGAGTTTGCGGTTCTCCGCAAGAATGCAGCGTTTCAGCATGGTTTTATACCTCCTCGTCCTGTACCTTGCGCCACGCAAGGGCAAACAGCACAGCGCCCAGCGCAAGGGTGAAAGCCAGCAGCCCCCAGTTGAAGGGGCGGGTGCCGTAGGTGACGGTGTGGGTGGTCTTGTCCCAGTTCGCCACTTCGTAGGCGCTCAGAGGGATGTAGTACCCAAAGGGCACAAAATAACTGGCAAGCGGCGGCATAAAAGCAGAGAACAGCCCCACCAGCGCCCCTACAATGCCCACGCAGAGCGCCGGCAGGGGATTGCCCACCCACAGCATCAGCAGAAATTCTCCAAAGAAGAGCATTGCGTCCACAGCCAGTGTGCAGACGAACAGATAGCATAGCTGCCCAGTGGGAAAGGCTTCGGTATAACCATGAACGCGCCCCAGCACCGGAACACAGGCCAGCTCCAGCACCGTAACCAACAGCACCTCCAGCACTCCAAAGACCGCCTTGCCTGCAAACAGGCTGCGACGGCTCTGCAGGGTGTAGAGCAGCTTGGCGGTGTTGCCTTTGATCTCCATATCCCACAGCCGGGAGGCCAGCACTGCCATCATTACCGGCATCAGAATGGCTTCAATGACGGGCAGGCTGTAAAGCAGGGCACTGTAACCGTTGGCAAGCTCCTCCGGGTCTGCCGGGGCAAGGCCGCCCACCCACAGCACGACAATGCCGGGGATGAGCAGGCAGAGAGCAAGGTCATGCCGACGGTGGGCTTTTTGCAGTTCTGCACGGAAAGCTGCCATCTTACGCCACCTCCCCGCTGGTCTGGGTCAGGCTGAGGAAGATATCCTCAAGGCTCTTTGTCTGTGCAGTCAGTCCAACCACGCCCACGCCTCTTTCGGCAAGAGTGCAGACCAGCGCCGCCAGCGCTTCGTCCGGCAGCGGGGGCAGCTGCAGGGTGTCCGGCTGGTCTGCCGGTGCAGCGGCTTTTACTCCCTGCTGCTGCAGGACGGCTGTGGCTTTGGGTGCGTCCAGCACCCGCAGCAGAATGCCGCCCCGGCTGTGCTTTTGCAGCTGCTGCAGAGAGCCCTCGAACAGCAGTTTGCCGTGGTTCAGGATGCCCACCTGATCCACCATCTGCTCGATCTCGCCCAGCAGGTGGCTGGAGATCAGCACGGTGGCTCCGGTGGTCTGCGGCATGGAAGCAATCAGACTGCGCATCTCCTGAATGCCCGCCGGGTCCAGACCGTTGGTGGGTTCATCTAAAATTAGCAGTTTGGGGCTGCCCAGCAGCGCCATGGCAATGCCCAGCCGCTGCTTCATGCCAAGGGAATACTGCCCCACCTTCCGGTTAGCGTCTTTGGTCAGGTGCACGATCTCCAGCACCCGGCTGATGTCCTTCCGGTCCACGTCCTTCAGGTCGGCCACGATGGAAAGGTTTTCCCGGGCGGTCAGGTGCAGGTAACCGGAGGGGGATTCGATCAGACTGCCGGTCTGCCGCAGCAGGGCAATGCGGTTTGCTTCGTTCAGGGTGTGCCCCAGCAGTTCCACGCTGCCGCCGGTGGGGTGTACAAGCCCCAGCAGCATCTTCATGGTGGTGGATTTGCCCGCACCGTTGGGGCCTAAAAAGCCGTAAACACAGCCCTCCGGGACAGTCAGGTTCAAATGATCCACCACCGGACGGCCATGGTAGCTTTTGCAAAGGGCATGGGTCTCAATCACAGGTTTCATAAATGGTCTCCTTTCACATTCATGGATTTCGGAACGATGCCAGAATACACCCGCTGCCTTAAACTGACCGGAAGCGCAGCTTAATTTACCCTTAAATTTGCAGGTGTTTTCCGCTGCGGCGCAAAAAGTGTGGTATAGTAAAGGCGGGAAAGGAGAACTGCCCTTATGGATACCATTTATGATGCAAAGCTTCTCATTGTGGATGACAACGCCGAGCTGCTGGCACTGCTGTGTGAGCAGCTGCGGGGCGCAGGATATGGCCATATCAGAACTGCCCAAAGCTGCGCCGCTGCCCGCGCCTGCTTTGCGGCAGAACAGCCGGAGCTGATGATCCTGGATATCAACCTGCCGGATGGGGATGGATTTTCGCTGTTCCGGGCGCTGCGGGCAAAAGCGGATGTCCCGGCATTGTTCCTCTCTGCACGGGATGCGGATGCCGACCGTCTGTTTGGGCTGGGTCTTGGCGCAGATGACTACCTGACCAAGCCTTTTCTGATGCAGGAATTGCTGCTGCGGGTGCAGCATATTTTGCAGCGGGCGTACCGGGCAGAGCTGTCCCGTACAAAACCGGCACCTTTGCAGCTGGGGGAGCGGTGTGTAGACCTGAATGATGCCATTGTTACCCTGCCAGAGGGCAAAACACTGGCGCTGACCGCTACCGAGCTGGCGCTGCTGCGGAAATTGGCAGAGAACCGGGGACACATCGTTACCTACGATGCCCTTTGTGCGGCGGTCTGGGGTGCAGATTACTATGGCTACGAGAACAGTCTGGGGGTACATATCCGGCATCTGCGGGAGAAGCTGGAAGCCGAACCCGGTGCACCGCAGTTTCTGCGGACGGTGCGGGGCATTGGCTATAAGCTGACAAAGGGGGAAGAAGCATGAAAACCTTTGTGCGCCTGATCCGGCGGTATGTGCTGGCGGCGGTGGGCATTGTTCTGCTGCTGTTGTTTTCCGGTGTTGCAGTGCTGGGCTGGCTGGGCTGGCAGGAGAGCTGCCGCCTGCCGCAGCGGGAGTACTCCTCCAGCGAGATCGCGGATTCTATGGTGGAGACCGCCGAAGGGCTTGCCTTTGGGGCAGAACGCACCCCGCAGGAGTGGATGAATGGCTACGAGTGGGCGATGGTGCTGGACGATGTGGGAAACATCCGCTGGAGCTACGGCCTGCCGCAGGATCTGAACCATGCCTACACTCCCGGCGATATCGCCAAATTTGCCCGCTGGTATCTGGCGGATTACCCGGTGTTCTGCTGGACAGAACCCTATGGACTGTTCGTCATCGGGCTGCCAAAGGGGAGCCTGTGGAAGTACAGCATTTACAGCTCACCGGACTTTGCCCTGAGCATGGTGCGGGTGCTCCCGGCAGCAGCGCTGGGAATGCTGCTGCTGGGTCTGGTTCTCTGCTTCTGGTTGAGCTGGCGGGGGGCAAAGCGGCTGGAGACCGTGGCAAACGGTCTGGAAGCATTGTCGCAGGGGCAGACCGTTCGGCTGCCTACCGACGGTTTTGCCGGGGAACTGGCAGAAAAGCTGAACCAAACCGGGGCGCAGCTGCAAGCCAAAAATGAGATGCTTTCCCGGCGGGACAATGCCCGCACCCAGTGGATCGCAGGGGTCAGCCATGACGTGCGCACTCCGCTGGCGCTGATCTTAGGCTGGGCGGAGCAGCTGGAACAGGATGCACTTTTGCCGAACAGCTCCCGGCAGAAAGCGACCGGCATCCGTACCCAGTGCGAAAAGCTCCGCGCCCTCATTGATGATCTGAACCTGACCAGTAAGCTGGAATACGGTGCCCAACCCCTGCGCCGGAAAGACCTCCGGGCAGGGCCGCTGTTCCGGCAGCTGGTGGCGCAGTTCTGCGAAAGCCCACTGGCAGAGCGCTGCGAGATCACGCTGGAACAGGAAGAACCAGCAGAGCAGACAGTGCTTTCGGTGGATGAGGCGCTGCTGGCACGGCTGCTGGAAAATCTGCTGAACAACAGCGTCCGGCATAACCTAAAGCCGGTGAACATTACCGTGCATACCCGGCAGGTAGGGGAGCGCTTCTGCCTGACCGTGGCAGATGACGGTATCGGCTATCCGGCTGCCGTTCTGGTGGCACTGAACGCTGCGGAGCCTGCCGAAAATGCGCCTCATATCCTTGGCCTGTATGTAGTGCAGCAGATCGCCGCCGCCCATGGCGGCACGGCAGTGTTTGGGCAGAACACCCCCTGCGGGGCAAAAACAACGGTCTGGCTGCCCGGCCGGGCGTGAACAGGGCAAAAAAAGAAAATAGCGCAAAAAACAGACCGCTGCTTGCAGTTGTAGCAAACAGCGGTCTTATTGTTATGCGTTTTTGCTTTTATCCAGCGCATCAAACTGCTGCAGGATCTGCGGGTCTTTCAGCTTGATGACCTTGCCGGAGAGGTAGTGCAGGGTGTTTTCCTCCGGCACATCCAGAAAGCTGATGCGCACCGCGCACAGCGCCTGCGTCTTGGTGCCGGTACGCTCGTTCATTTTGCGGTTGCCGTATTTGATATCGCCCAGCACCGGCTTGCCCAGATAGGCCAGATGGGCGCGGATCTGATGGGTGCGCCCGGTGACAAGGCCAATTTTGCACAGGGCAAAGGGGCCTGCGGTGCGCAGCACGTCCACGTCCGTAATGATCTGCTTGCGGCGCTCGTCCTGCGATTGATGGGCGTGGATGCTGACCTTGTTGTTTTTCTCGTCGTGCTCCCACCATGCGGTGAACCGCCCGGACTGCGGAATGCCCACCGTGATGGTGTAGTATTCCTTTTTCAGCAGGTCGGTGCGGATGATCTCGTTCATGTCCCGCAGGGCGGCGTAGTTCTTGGCAGCGATCACCAGCCCTTCGGTGCCGCGGTCCAGCCGGTTGCAGATGCCGGGCTTGAAGCGGTTCTCACCGTGGGGGTCATACTCGCCCTTCTGGGTCAGGTACTGGGTAAAGGCATCCACCAGATTGGCATCGCCGGTGCGGTCGCTGTGGCACAGCAGATGGGTGGGCTTGTACAGCACTGCAAGGTTTTCGTCCTCGTAGATGACCGTCACCTTGGGCTGATTGGGCTGCTTTTTGGGGGCAGCCTTCTGCACCGGCTTTGCGCCCTCGGGCGGGAAGAACTCGTCGTTGATGTACAACTCGATCAGGTCTCCCGCCTGCAAACGGTACTCCGGTGCGGCCTTTTTGCCGTTCACTTTCACCCGCTTGTTGCGGAAACTCTTGTACAGCAGGCTGGTGGGAAAATCGCGGGTCACGCTCTGCACAAAGCGCGAAAGACGCACGCCGTCATCGTTGGCGGTGGCAGTAAATTGTTTCATAAAGTTATCCTCATCGTTTTTGTCAGAATCATGCTTTTATAGTAATACAGGCGGGGCGGGAAGTCAACGCGCATTCCGGTGCAAAATCCGGGTTATTTTTGCAGAACGCTTGTGTTTGCGCCGCAAAATGGGTACTATAAGGAGAGAACATAGAAAAAGGAGTACCGCCATGGCAGAGAATAAACGGCACAAGGGACATCGCCAGCGGATGCGGGAGAGGGTGCAAAGCTACGGGCTGGACAGTCTGGCCGAGCACGAGGCGCTGGAATATGTGCTTTACCTGACCAACGCCCAAAAGGACACCAATGGTATCGCCCACGATCTGATCGATCGGTTTGGGGATTTTGCGGCGGTGCTGGAGGCCAGCGAGGAGGAACTGTGCACTGTGGAGGGCGTAGGCCCCTCTACTGCCCGGATGCTGCATCTGCTGCCCCAGATCAGCCGGTACTATGGCCGCAGCCGCATCAGCACCACCCGCTGCATCAAGACTACCGAGCAGATGGGCAGCTACCTGATGGCAAAATTTGCGTGGTCGGACTACGAGCGCGCCATGCTGGTCAGTCTGGACAGCCGCAAGCGGGTGCGCGCCGCCGTCTGGCTGCGGGAGGGCACCTCCGACCGGGTCAGTCTGGATATCAAAAATGTGGTAGCAGCCGCCATCAAGGGCGGCACGGACGCCGTGGTGCTCTGCCACAACCACCCCAACGGGGTGGCGCTGCCCTCGCTGGAGGATATGGACGCTACCGGCAGCATTGCCCGGGCGCTGGGACTGGTAAATGTGCACCTGCTGGATCACTTTATCCTGACCGACACCGAGTATTTTTCCATGCGGGACGCCAACCGCCTGCCTATCTACGATTTCAAGACCGGCACGCTGTTCTGGCCGTAAAACAAAAAACTGTTTACATTATAAAATGTGCGTGCTATAATACAACTTGAAGCAACAACGGATTGTGGTTATACGCACGGAAGGGAGAAAACGATGGCAGAGGAAAAATTTGAACTGGTGTCGAACTATGCCCCCACTGGCGACCAGCCTCAGGCGATCGCGCAGCTGGTGGAGGGGGTGCAGCGGGGTGACCGCTGCCAGACCCTGCTGGGCGTGACCGGCAGCGGCAAAACCTTTACCATGGCCAACGTCATTGCCCAGTGCAACCGCCCCACGCTGGTGCTGGCGCACAACAAAACGCTGGCGGCACAGCTGTGTACCGAGTTCCGCTCGTTTTTCCCCAACAATGCGGTGGAGTACTTCGTCAGCTACTACGACTACTACCAGCCGGAGGCCTACATTCCCAGCACCGATACCTATATTGAAAAGGACAGCGCCATCAACGACGAGATCGACCGCCTGCGCCACTCGGCTACGGCGGCGCTTTCCGAGCGGCGGGACGTCATTATTGTGGCATCGGTGTCCTGTATCTACTCGCTGGGCGACCCCATCGACTACCGTAGCATGGTCATCAGTCTGCGCCCCGGGATGCAGATGGAGCGGGACGAGTTGTGCAAAAAGCTGGTCACCCTGCAATACGAGCGCAACGACGTGAATTTTGTGCGCAATAAGTTCCGGGTACATGGCGACACGGTGGACATTTATCTGGCTTATATGAGCGAGCTTGCCATCCGGGTGGAGTTCTTCGGGGACGAGATCGACCGCATTACCGAGTTCAACCCCCTGACCGGCTCCAAGCAGAACGTGGTCAAGCACGTTGCCATCTTCCCGGCCAGCCACTATATCGTCAGCGCGGAAAAAAAGGCCGCTGCACTGGAAAAGATCCGCGCCGAGTGCGACGCACAGGTCAAGCAGTTTACCGCCGAGGGCAAGCTGATCGAGGCGCAGCGCATTGCCCAGCGCACCAACTACGACATCGAGATGCTGAACGAGGTGGGTATCTGCAAGGGCATCGAAAACTATTCGGCGGTGCTGTCCGGCCGCGCGCCGGGCAGTATGCCCACCACCTTGCTGGATTATTTCCCGGAGGATTTTCTGCTCTTCGTGGACGAGAGCCACGTTACCCTGCCGCAGGTGCGCGCCATGTACGGCGGCGACTACGCCCGCAAAAAAACGCTGGTGGAATACGGTTTCCGCCTGCCGTCCGCCTTCGATAACCGCCCCCTGAAATTTGAGGAGGTGGAGTCCAAGCTCAACCAGATGATCTTTGTCTCTGCCACCCCCGGCGAGTACGAGCGCCGGAACAGCTCACAGGTGGCGCAGCAGGTCATCCGTCCCACGGGTCTTTTGGACCCGGTCATCTCGGTGCGCCCGGTGGAAGGGCAGGTGGTGGACCTGCTGGGCGAGATCAACGCCCGCATCCAGCGGCAGGAGCGGGTGCTTGTGACCACCCTGACCAAAAAGATGGCCGAGGATCTCACCGATTACCTCACCGAGCAGGGGATCAAGGTCAAGTATATGCACCACGAGGTGGATACCTTTGAGCGGATGGAGATCATCAAGGATCTGCGTTTGGGCAGCATCGACGTGGTGGTGGGCATCAACCTGCTGCGCGAAGGTCTGGATTTGCCGGAGGTGAGCCTTGTGGCCATTCTGGATGCCGACAAGGAGGGCTTTCTGCGCAGCGAGACCAGCCTGATCCAGACCATCGGCCGCGCCGCCCGCAACGCGGAGGGCATGGTCATCATGTACGCTGATGTGGTGACCGACAGCATGGAGCGCGCCATCACCGAGACCGAGCGCCGCCGCGCCATCCAGATGGCCTATAATGAGGAACACGGCATCGTGCCCAAGACCATCGTCAAGGCCATTGCTGACAGCATCGAGATCAGCGATAAGGCCGAAAACGCCAAGCGCAACACCCGCCGCATGGGCAAGATGGAGCGGGAAGCTGCCATCGAGCGCCTGACCCGGGAGATGAAGGAGGCTGCGAAGCTGCTGGAATTTGAGCACGCAGCCTTCCTGCGGGATCAGATCGACCGTCTGCGCCGGGGCGAAAACCCCACCGTGGACTCCGCCGCCGAGACCGAACGCAAACAGAACCATGCACAGACACAACGAAAAGGGAGAAAATACCTTGGCAAACGATAAAATCATCATCAAGGGTGCCCGCGAGCACAACCTGAAAAATATCAACCTGACCCTCCCACGGGAAAAGTTGATCGTTATGACCGGCCTTTCCGGTTCGGGCAAGTCCAGTCTGGCTTTCGATACCATCTATGCCGACGGTCAGCGCCGCTATGTGGAAAGCCTTTCCAGCTACGCCCGGATGTTTCTGGGGCGGATGGATAAGCCGGACGTGGACGAGATCACCGGTCTTTCGCCGGCCATCTCCATCGACCAAAAGACCACAAGCCACAACCCCCGCTCCACCGTGGGCACCGTGACGGAGATCTACGATTATCTGCGCCTGCTGTACGCCCGCATCGGCGTGCCGCACTGCCCGGTTTGCGGGCGGGTCATCAGCCAGCAGAGCGTGGACGAGATGGTAGATGCCGTCCTCAAGCTGGAGGAGGGCACAAAGTTCCAGATCTTAGCCCCGGTGGTGCGTCAGCGCAAGGGCACCCAGCAGAAGGAACTGGACGCCGCCCGCCGCGCCGGCTATGCCCGCGTGAAAATCGATGGCAACCTGTATGATCTGGACGAGGAGATCAGTCTGGAAAAGAACATCAAGCATACGGTGGAAATCGTGGTGGACCGTCTTGCCCTGCGCAAGGGCATCCGCAGCCGTCTGGCGGATTCGCTGGAGACCGCGCTGGCGCTTACCGGGGGCGTGGCCGAGGTGGACGTCATCGGCGGCGAGTGTATGACCTTCAGCCAGAACTTTGCCTGCCCGGAGCACGGCATTTCCATCAGCGACCTGTCGCCCCGGCTCTTCTCCTTTAATAACCCGCTGGGCGCCTGCGAAAAATGCACCGGCCTTGGCACCTTTATGCGGGTGGACGAGGATCGCATCCTGCCCAACCGCAGCCTTTCCATCCGGGAGGGTGCCATCAAGGCCAGCGGCTGGTATTACGCCGAGGGCTCTGTGAGCGAGATGTATTATCTTGGCCTTGGTAAAAAATACGGCTTTACGCTGGATACGCCCATTAAGGAGATGAGCACCGAGGCGGTGAATGCCCTGCTCTACGGCACCAACGGCGAAAAGATCGAGATGCACCGCACCAACGAGTTCGGCAGCGGTGTCTACTACAACACCTTTGAGGGCATCGTCGAGAACCTTGAGCGCCGCTTCCGGGAGACCAACAGCGAGTGGATGAAGGAAGAGATCGGCAGCTTTATGTCCGGCGTGGAGTGCCCGGACTGCCACGGCCAGCGCCTGAAGCCGGTGGTGCTTGCCGTGACCATCGGGGACAAGAACATCAGCCAGTTCTGTGAGATGTCTATCCGGGATGAACTGGAGTTTATCAGGCAAAACGAGCCGAACCTCACCGAAAAGCAGCAGCAGATCGGCGGCCAGATCATGAAGGAGATCAAGAACCGTCTGCAATTCTTGCAGAGTGTGGGTCTGGATTATCTCACGCTTGCCCGGGCGGCGGGCACGCTTTCCGGTGGCGAGAGCCAGCGCATCCGTCTGACCACCCAGATCGGCAGCGCTCTGTCCGGCGTGCTCTATGTGTTGGACGAGCCCTCTATCGGCCTGCATCAGCGGGACAACGATAAGCTCATCGCTACCTTGAAAAACCTGCGGGATCTGGGCAACACGGTCATCGTGGTAGAGCACGACGAGGACACCATGCGCAGCGCGGATTATATCGTGGACGTAGGCCCCGGTGCCGGTGTGCACGGCGGCGAGATCGTAGCCGCAGGCAGCGTAAAGGATATCTGCAAGGCCAAGCGCAGCATTACCGGCGACTATCTCTCCGGCCGCAAGCGCATTGCAGTGCCCCAGACCCGCCGCACCGGCAACGGCCACTGTCTGACCGTAAAGGGCGCACGGGAAAATAACCTGCGCAACATCGACGTCAGCTTCCCTCTAGGGGAGTTCATCTGCGTCACCGGCATTTCCGGTTCGGGCAAGTCCAGCCTCATCAACGAGATCCTGTACAAAACGCTGGCCAGCGAGCTGAACGGTGCCCGCTCCCGCGCTGGCAAGTGCGATGGGGTAGAGGGACTGGAGTTCGTGGATAAGGTCATCGGCATCGACCAGCAGCCCATCGGCCGCACCCCGCGCTCCAACCCCGCCACCTACACCGGCGTGTTCAACGATATCCGCACCGTATTCTCCCAGACGCAGGACGCCAAGATGCGCGGCTACGGCCCGGGGCGGTTCAGCTTCAACGTCAAGGGCGGCCGCTGCGAAGCCTGCGAGGGTAACGGCATCTTGCAGATCGAGATGCACTTTTTGCCGGATGTATATGTGCCCTGCGAGGTGTGCAAGGGCGCGCGCTACAACCGCGAAACGCTGGAAGTAAAGTATAAGGAAAAGACCATTGCGGATGTGCTGAACATGACCGTGGAGGAAGCGGTGGTGTTCTTTGCCAACCAGCCCAAGATCGCCCGCAAGCTGCAAACGCTGCTGGACGTTGGCCTTGGCTACGTCACCTTGGGGCAGAGCGCCACCACCCTGTCCGGTGGCGAGGCGCAGCGCGTAAAGCTGGCCAACGAGCTTGCCCGCCGCGGCACCGGCAAAACGGTGTATATTCTGGACGAGCCCACCACCGGCCTGCACATTGCAGACGTGCACCGCCTGATCGAGGTGCTGCAAAAACTGGTGGACGTGGGCAATACGGTCATCGTCATCGAGCATAATCTGGATCTGATCAAGTGTGCCGACCATATCATCGACCTTGGCCCGGAGGGCGGCAGTGCCGGTGGCGAGATCGTGGCCGAGGGTACCCCGGAGCAGGTGGCCGCCGTGCCCGGCAGCTTTACCGGCCAGTACCTGCGCCCGCTGCTGGAACGCGACCGTGCGCAGCGCGCCGCAGAAGCGGAAAAACACTGACAAAAACAGCAAAAACGAAAAAGCGCGTATCCGTGTGAAAATCAGACTTTTCTCAGAAAAAACCAAAAATAATCGAAAAATCTGTTGACAAAACGGCCTTGCCTGAGTATAATATCTCTTGTCGCCACGCTTCGGTAGGGAAGCGGCGGTCGATATCCGGGTGTAGCGCAGTTTTGGTAGCGCGCTTGAATGGGGTTCAAGAGGCCGTGAGTTCGATTCTCGCCACTCGGACCAGACGCTTCTCAGTCGAACTTGATTTATCAAAGTTCAACTGGGGAGCGTTTTTGTTTTTGTTTTCAGTTTCTTCGGAAATGTTAAAATAAATAAGCAGTTCAGAATCGCTAACTTCTATATTTGTTACGAAAGTGTTAATAAGGCGGCGTTTATAGGCATCGTCCTGCTCTGTGGGCTGGGCGTAGAACTGCTGCAACAGGAAAAGGTACTGCTCCTTGGTGAAGAGCAGGGGCTTCTCAGCTTCCATCGTGGAGAGCTGATAGGTCAGCGTGTTCTCCTGCTGGGTCAGATCATCCAGACGGGCGACAAGCTGGGGGTTTGCACTGCCGGTTTCGATGGCATCCATGATGTTCTTGCTCCTGCGGCGCACATCCCAGAGTTCCTGTTCCAGCACATCGCGCTCGGCGTTGGGCTTCTCCATGTCGGCTTTCTGCACCTCGACCATCGTTTCGGCAAGAAGTTCCATCGTTTCCGGCTGCAACAGGTGGTCACAGATGGAACGAATCACCTTGCCCTCTAAATCATCCTTCGGGATATTGCGCTTGCGGCACTGGGGGTTGGAGCAGGCGTAGTAGCGGTACACCTCGCCGTTGCCGCCGCTGTGCCCGCTTACGCCCTTCATGGTGCAGCCGCACTTTGCACAGAACAGTTTGCCAGAAAGCAGATATTCCGCTTTCGGTTCATACTTGGCTTTCAACTGACGGTTGGTTTTCATCATAGCTTGCGCCCTCTTCCATAGATCATCATCAATGATAGCGGGGATCGCGCCCTCGATCCGCACGTTGTACGCCTTGCTGGTATAGACACCGCGGTACATTTCATTCTGAATGATACGGGGAATGCTGCACTTGTTGAAGAGGTTGCCCTGACTGGTGCGCAGACCTTTGGCGTTGAGCTGCTCCACAATGGAAGTGCTGCTCTCCCCGGCGGCGTAATGCTCAAAGATGAAGCGCACGGTGGGCGCAGTCTTTTCGTCAATGACATACTTCTTGTTCTCGTCGGTGGTCAAGCCAAGAGAACGGCAACGGTTGATAGCATGACCTTTCAGTGCGCTTTCGCGCATACCGCGGCGCATCTTCTCTGCCAGCTCTGCGGAGTAGTATTCGGCAAGGGCTTCCATCAAACCTTCAATGATAATGCCCTCTGCGCCCTCCACGTTGCTTTCGGCAGCATAAAGAATCTCGATGCCGTTGTCCCGCAGACGCTTCTTGTACACGGCACTGTCGTACCGGTTGCGGGCAAAGCGGTCTGTTTTCCAGCAGATCACCATATCAAACGCGCCCTTGTCGCCGTCGTTCATCATCTGTTGGAACGCGGCGCGGTCGTCGGTCTTACCGGAGATATGCCGGTCAATGTATTCGTGAAGGATGGTCAGGCCGTGGAGCTTGGCGTAATTCTCGCAGTCCCGGCGTTGCCCTTCGATACTCTGCTCTGTCTGCCCGCTGCCGCCGGAGTAGCGGTAGTAGGCAACGAGGCGGTTGCCGCCCTTGACTTTCTTCCTTCTCATATATAGTATATCCTTTCAAAATGCCCTGTTCTTCCAGACGGAAGGATGGGGCATTATTTTTTTACGCAAGAAAAAGCCTACCGGGTACGGCTCCGGTGGGCTTTTTCTTTTTGCATGGTGGTCAGCGGTGACGCTTCAACCACTCGTCTGCGGCGCGTTGCAGAACTAACCGACGGTAAACGGTTCGCCCTCCGCTGGCTCGTTCTTTTTCACAAGCGACTTGTACTCGTCGCTCTCGGCAATGCGCTGGGCTTCGCTGTCAGGCACTGCCGCGCTCTGGGCGGCAGGGGATGCAGACCGGCTGAACACATTATGGAAGTATTTCAGTACCACATCCCGATCCTGCGGGGCCAGGTCCAGAAATCCCTCCACAATGGCCCGGTGTTCTGCACCAAGATCATACTCGGCGCAGAGCTTGTCCAGCACGGTTTCCCGCGTCTGCTCAAACATTTCGCCCTCGCCGGTGCGGAGCCAGTGTTCATTGACCCCGAACTCACGGCAGATAAGGGACACGGTTTGAACAGAAGGATTGTTCTTACCGCTTTCCAAAAGGCTGATAGAGGTTTTTCCGATACCAATTCTGGAACCGAACTTCTCCATACTAAGTCCGAAATGTTCTCGCACTTCGCGGATTCTGTCTTTCATTTGCTGTTCACCTCCTTTAATGCAATGATAGCACGAAATGTTAGTTAAGTCAACAAAAGATAATTGAAAAGGGGTTGACAACAATAATTAAATGAACTATAATGGGCACATAAGGTTAGCTTAATGAACACGGGAGGTGAAGAGAGATGCAGAAAGAGAAAAGTATATACGCGGATGTTCTGGAAAGTGCGATTAGCTGGCGTGTGCGCGATATGTACAACCTCTACGGAACGATTCGCCGTGTACTATTTGAGGGGCGCAAGGCGGAACGGGCCGCGATGCTGTCCGAACTGATAAAGATGCAGGGCGGGAACATCGGCGGGTCGGCAAAGGTCGAAACGCCGGACGACCGCCTGAAACTTGCCCGCGAGCTTGAGAATATCAACGACGGAGAAGAAGTTATTCTGTTCAAGGACAAGTCCGGCAAGCTGGTCTGGGTCAGACTGAACGGCGAAAAGTGGGCGTAAAAAAGCTCCCGCTTCTTCCACAAGCAGGAGCTTAGAAAAGAAAGATGCTCAAATCAGAGCTTCAATCTTTTTGCCGTCAGTCGTCAGCTTTCCGCACTGGTCGCAGAAACGAACGCCGGGAGCAAAAGAAAAATGTTCCTTATGACGTTTGCAATCTGGATTGGTGCAGAAGTTTTCAGAACTGACATTCAGAGGTGCGCCGCAGTTGGAACAGAATTGAGCGTCCGAACCAACAGCGGAACCGCAACGAGGACAGATAGGCATTTATAATCACCTCCTTTCCGCCTGTCACGATTATAGCACGGCGGGAAGGGGCGGACAACATTAAAGGGAGGTGAAGCGGACGTGACGCTGAAACCTGAACACATTGTAGAAGAGCTGAACAGAACGCCGAAGTTGAAGCGCGACCTCATTATGAAGATGATGGAGGTCATGCTGGCCAAAAAACTGCCTATGAGCAAGCTGGCTGAGCCTCTGAAGATCTACCCGCAGGTTCTGGAGAATGTCCGTGTCACCGATAAAAAGGCCGCACAGAACGACCCGGCGGTACAGGAGGCAGTCAAGGCAGTTGCAGAAGCGCTGGGCGATACCGGCCGTATTCTGGTGCGTGAGTCCGGCACTGAGCCCCTTGTCCGCGTGATGGTGGAGGCTCCCGACCACGACATCTGCCAGAAATATGTCTCTCAGGTCGTGGAGGTCATCAAGAGCAAGGGTTACGCTGTCTGAGACTGAGCACTGCGGCAGATGTTGCCCGTGCACCAAAATGCGGGCGGCAGATGCTCTGTGTGGCGTGATTCTGCATCTTTTTGTTGACAAACCCGCACTTTTTGCGTATGATAAAGGTAACACTGAAAATTGTGTCAAATTGGCTGTGAAGAGAAGAGTACGCACCGTCTGCGCCTGACAGAAAGCCCGAAGGATGGAACCGGGCAGGCCGCGCGGTGCCGAAGATGGTCTTGGAGCCGCGCAGGTGAACAATGAGCCTGCGACGGGGTGCGCCCGTTACCGCGCAAAGGCCGGTTTTTGTCGGCTAAAGGCTGCGTCCGCAAGGGCGCAGCGAAGCAAGGTGGTACCACGAAGGTTCAGCGCTCTCGTCCTTGTCCGGTTATACCCGGCAGGGCGGGAGCGCTTTTTGCTTGCAGGAGAAGCTGCAGAACCAAAAGAAAGGAAGATAGAACCCCATGAGCGAACACAAGACATTTTATATCACCACCCCTATCTATTACCCCAGCGATAAGCTGCACATCGGCCACAGCTACACCACCGTGGCCTGCGATGCGCTGGCCCGTTTCAAGCGGATGCAGGGCTATGACGTCATGTTCCTGACCGGCACCGATGAGCACGGCCAGAAGATTCAGGATAAGGCTGCCGATGCCGGCGTCACCCCCAAAGAGTATGTGGACAAGATCGTGGCCACCGTCAAGGATCTGTGGAAGCTGCTGGATGTCAGCTACGACCGCTTTATCCGCACCACCGATGATTACCACATGGAAAGCTGCCAGAAGATCTTCACCAAGCTGTACGAGCAGGGCGATATCTATAAGGGCGAGTACATCGGCCACTACTGCAAGCCCTGCGAGAGCTTCTGGACCGACAGCCAGCTGGTGGACGGCAAGTGCCCAGACTGCGGCCGCGAAGTCTACGATGCCCACGAGGAAGCCTACTTCTTCAAGACCAGCAAGTATGCTGACCGCCTGCTGAAGCTCTACGAGGAGAACCCCCAGTTCATCCAGCCCGAGAGCCGGAAGAACGAGATGATCGCCTTCATCAAGCAGGGCCTGCAGGATACCTGCGTGTCCCGTACCTCGGTCAAGTGGGGCATCCCCGTGCCCTTCGACCCCAAGCACACCATGTATGTGTGGGTGGACGCCCTGAGCAACTATATCTCCGCACTGGGCTACGGCAACGACACCTACCACGACTACGATAAGTTCTGGCCGGCAGACCTGCACATGGTGGGCAAGGAGATTTTGCGCTTCCACACCATCCTGTGGCCTGCTATGCTGATGGCACTGGATCTGCCGCTGCCTAAGCGGGTGTTCGGCCACGGCTGGCTGCTGATGAACGGCGGCAAGATGTCCAAGTCCGTGGGCAATGTCGTTGACCCCGTCATCCTCTGCGACCGCTACGGCGTGGACGCCATCCGCTACTTCCTGCTCCGCGAGATCCCCTTCGGCAACGACGGTATGTTCACCAACGAAGCCCTCATCAACCGCATCAACAGCGACCTCGCTAACGACCTCGGCAACCTGCTGAGCCGTACCGTCGCCATGTGCGAGAAGTACTTCGGCGGCACCGTCCACAAGACCGCCGGTGCTGAGGCCATCGACGCCGAGCTGGAGACCATGACCAGCGAGCTGCTGGGCAAGGTCACGGCAGACATGGACAACCTGACCATCCCGCAGGCCCTGATGGAGATCTTCGCCGTCATCCAGCGCGCCAACAAGTATATCGACGAGACTGCACCCTGGGCCCTGGCAAAGGACGAAGCCAACAAGCAGCGTCTGGAGAGTGTGCTGTACCACCTGTGCGAGGCACTGCGCGTGTGCGGCATTCTGCTGAACGCATACCTGCCCACCACTGCACCCAAGATGATGGAGCAGCTGGGTCTGGACGCTTCTGCACTGGATCTGACCAAGACCACCTACGGTGCACAGCAGACCTATACCGTGCACAAGGGCGAGGCACTGTTCCCCCGCATTGACGTGGCCAAGGAGATCGCCCACCTGAAGGAAGAGGACGAGAAGCGCAAGGCTGCTGCCGCTGCTGCCAACAAAGCCAAGGAGGAAGCCGAGAAGAAGGCTGCCGCCCCCGCAGAGGAGAGCACCGTGGACTTCACCCACGAGGAAGAGATCGACTTTGACACCTTCTGCAAGGTGGAGCTGCGCGTGGCCGAGGTGCGCGCCTGTGAGAACCTGAAGGAGAGCAAAAAGCTGCTGCACCTCACCGTCTTTGACGGCGAGCGGGAGCGCTGCATCCTGTCCGGCATTGCCAAGTGGTTCAAGCCGGAGGATCTCATCGGCAAAAAGCTGGGCATTGTGTGCAATCTGGCACCCCGTCCCATGCTCAAGGGCAAGTACGTCAGCGAGGGCATGATCTTCGCTGCCGACACCGCCGACGGCGGCTGCTCCATTGCCTTCTACGGCGACGATACCCCCGTGGGCAGCCGTATCCACTAAGTGAGGAGCATCATGTCTGATAATACAGCCGTTCGTGCGGCAAAGCTGGATAAGATCTTCGGCACGCCGGTGTGCGCCGTGCTGCTGGCTATTTTCTGTAATGTCCTGTGGGGCTCGGCCTTTCCGTTCATCAAGCTGGGCTACCGCCTGTTCTCCATCGACTCCGGCAACACCGCCTCCATCTTCTGTTTTGCAGGGGTGCGGTTCATGCTGGGCAGCGTGCTGGTGCTGCTGGGCAGCATTCTGCTGCAGGGAAAGGCACCTCGCCTGCCCCGGGGCAGGGTAGCAGCCGAGTGCTGCGCGCTGGGCTTGTGGCAGACCACGGCACAGTATGCGTTCTACTATATCGCCGTGGCCATGCTCACCGGCGCGTTTGGCGGCATCCTGAACAGCACCCAGAGTTTTCTGGGCGTCATCTTTGCCCACTTTATCTACGGCAATGCGGACCGCATGACCCCGGCAAAAACGCTGGGCTGTGCTGTGGGCTTTGCCGGAGTGCTTATCGGTACCCTTGGCAACCACGGCGGCGGCAGCGGCTGGGGCGTGTTCTGTATGATGGCAGCGACCATCATCTTCACCCTGTCCGGCCCGTGGAACAAATCCGTCACCAAAAAGGCCGACAGCTTTGCTGTCTGCTTCCTGAACCTGTTTGTGGGTGGGCTGGCACTGTTTGTGCTGGGCACCGTTATGGGCGGCCGTCTCCATGTGCAAAGCGCACTGGCTGCGGTGGTCATGCTGTATCTGGCCTTTATCTGCGGCGCAGGCTATATCCTGTGGGCGCTGCTGATGAAAAACAACCCGGTCAGCCGCATCGCCATCTTTGGTTTCGTCAACCCGGTGGTCAACGTGCTGCTCAGCGCTGTGCTCAACGGAGAACCGCTGTTCCGCTGGCAGTATCTTGCGGCGCTGGTGTTCGTGTGCGTGGGCATCTGGCTGGTGAACAAAGCCCCCGCCAAAAAGGAGAAGGTATGACCGGACCTATTTTTGACACTCACGCCCATTACAGTGCCCGCGCTTTTGACGCCGACCGCTTTGCTCTGCTGGACAGCCTGCCCGACAAGGGCGTGGTAGGCGTGTGCGAGCAGGCCACCCACTCCGGGGATGCGCCCCGGGTGCTGGAACTGGCGCACCGCTACCCATGGGTGGTGGCAGCCATTGGCATCCACCCGGAAAGCCTGCTGCCCGCCGCCGACTGCGGCGAGGAAGGCCCTGCGCCCACGGTGTCTGTGTATGGCGGCGACTGGGCCGCCGAGATGCGGGCGCTGATGCCCTACTACGACGACCCCAAAGTGGTGGCGGTAGGGGAGTGCGGGCTGGATTACCACTGGCCTGTGCCTAAGGACGCCCAGCTGGCGCTGTTTGAAGCCGAGATCCGGCTGGCGCTGGAACTGGACAAGCCCATCATCGTGCACGACCGGCAGGCGCACGCAGACGTCTACGCCCTGCTTAAAAAGTACCGCCCCAAGGGCATTGTGCACTGCTATTCCGGCAGCGCCGAGGATGCCGTGCAGTTGGCAGCGCAGGGACTGTACATCGGTTTTGGCGGCGCTTGCACCTTCAACGGTGCCAAGCGCGCAGCCAAGGCCATCGAAGCCCTGCCGCTGGATGCCATCGTGCTGGAGACCGACTGCCCCTACATGGCACCGGAACCGGTGCGCGGCACCCGCTGCGACAGCTCCCTCATCCGCTATGTGGGTGCATACATCGCCCAGCGCAAGGCACTGGAGCCGGAAGAGGTGTTCCGCGCCACCGCCGCAAACGCCCGCCGGGTGTTCGGGCTGTAACCGTTTTTCCGCAGGTCGCGGGGCAAAGCGCTCCGCTTCTGAATAAAAAGCTGATTTATTGAAAACGATAAGAATAAGGAGATCACTATTATGAAGGCACGTATTCCCAAACACCGCGAGTTCATCATCAACTTCCCTGACAGCATCGACCAGAACAAGGCCAACGAGGGCTGGGCAAAGCTGCAGCAGATCGTGGAGGACTACAAGAAGGCACACAACGGCGCTTCTGTTTACGCTCCCACCTTCATCGAGGACTGCGAGCCCGAGGTCAAGAAGCTGCAGGAAGAGTACGGCTTTGAGTACACCGTGGAGTTCGTTCAGTAAGTTCAGCATCGCCTGATAGTAAAAGGGTCATTGCACAAACCGTGCAATGACCCTTTTTGCGTAAGTTCATTCCATAAAATGGAATCCCGGAGGGCAGCTTAAGTTATCCGCTTGCCTTGCTGCCTTACACCTCGTAGTCCAGACAGACGCGGTTTTTGTAGTAGGGACGCACCTTGCTGTTTGCCACTGCCACATGCGCCGGGTGGGTGGAGTAGCCCTTGAGCGCCTCGGCGCTCTCAAAGGCGGTGTCCAGCATCAGGTCGGCGTTGGAAGAGGGGAGAGCATCAATGTTGACATGGATGTCCACAAGCCCCGGAATCTTGCCGGAAAGGCCTTCCAGCCCCTCCTTGATGCCAGCCTTGACGGCGGCCTTTTCCTCGGCGGACAGCTCGTCCTTCAGCTGCCAGAGAATAACGTGCTTGACCATAACAAAAAACCTCCTGCGTTTTTTCTCATTGTAACAGGGTGAGAAAAAATCCGCAAGAGGGAAGCTGCAAAGTCTTATTTGGGTGCGAACAGCAGCACCACCAAAAGCACAGCACAGAGCACCGAAACTACGATGCCCTCCAGCCGGGTCAGTCGGATGTACTCTTCCGTAGGCTCGGGCACCTGCGTGTACCGCCTGCGGGAATGCAAGGCAATGGCATCCTCCGGCTGCAGCGCCATAAAAATGCCGAACCCGATGCCGAAAAGCGCGGTTAAGATCGCGCAGATGACTTCCATGGAAACCCCTCACTTTTTGTTTTTGTCGTCCCTGCTCAGGGTATAGCACAGATGTGAGATCAGCAACGCAACGCAGAACACGAGCGTCACGACCATCAAAATAGAGTGCAGTGGCTCTACCTTGGGAAGAAAAATATTGACTAACAGGAATGCGCCGCCGATGGTCGATGCTATGCCGAATAATTTGCTAAAGTGCTTCTTTTCGTCCTCACTGCTCCAACCGGTGCCGGTGCCATTGTACAAGTCCCGAATGCCGCGGTATAAAAACAATACGCCCAGTGCAGCGTTCAGCCAGTCTGAAGTGGAAAGGTTCAGGTTCATATATTTGTACTTGCCTCCCGGCGGCTCAATCCGCGCTGTGCTCCCAGATTTCATACAGGATCAGGTAGATCACATCAACGATGACTGTAATGGTGCGTACCCCGTTGCTCAGGGTAGGGAAACCGCCCAGAAACTGCGAAGAAGCAAGAACCATTGCGTTGAAGATCTCCCACACGCCGTTTTTCTTCTGCCACATGGCGCGGTATTCCGGGTCGCGGTCATATTGATTGAAAAAGGTGTGGATCAGCGGGTCTTTGCCCTGCAGGTCGCGGATGCCCATCCACAGCACCGCAAGGCAGAACAAGAGTTCAATAATGTTGTACCAGCCAAACGCCAGCTGCATAAAATACACCTCCCATCTTTTACCATATTATAACATAGGGGAGCGAAAACACAAGGACGGTATTCAACCTTCCTGCGTAAATTTTGCATAAATTGCGCATCAACTATTTGTTGAAACAACATAAAACAAAACCAGCCGGACGAGGCGGTTGCAAGCCCTCGTCCGGCTGGATACTTACTTCTTCGGAGTCATAAGCCTCTTCTCCTTGGTGACCTCATTTTCGGAATACGGGTTTCATAGGGTGACTCTCCTTAGAAACGTTTCTTCAGAATTTAGGTACTTTGCAAGGGGATGAAAATCAACTGTACATTGGACTGACCCTTTTCTCAACTGTTGGACTGCGGCAAACGGTTCATGAGGATGAATTTCATATTACCACATTCTTTCGAGTTAGATTTGCAAGGGAAGCGTCTTACTTAGTACATTGGTAGAACTCCTTTTCAGCTATTCAAATAAGGTTCTCCGGATCATTGATACTTTCATAAGAATCATCTCCAGCGGATCTATCTGAACGCTCTGGGGAAGAATTAAATCGACAGGTTATCGTGTTATCGCATTTTTGATGCTCAAGACTGGCTCTGTTTTTGTGTTTTTATACGGGGGAAACATCCCGTTTGTGGTGAGCCTCTGTTTTGCTTCTCAGCGAACCCCGACAGTCTGTGCACACTGTGCGGGTTCCATATCAACCATCGGTCTTCGCTCCTTTCTTCTTAAAGTCAGCGGGAGTAGCTCTCTTTTGAGCTTCTGCTGTACTTCTCTGGTTTCTGGCTTAATTATACAGGAAGATGCACGTTTTGTCTATTGGCAGACCGCACAAAGAATGGACTTTGTTTTTGTGCAATGCTAAAGTCTGCGGCAGTGCGGGAAAATTGCCCAGAAGTTCCGGGCCGTTCGTGAAGGATATTCCACAAAAGGGGAGAAAGTGCCTGCAAGCTATTATGCGCCGGTTCTATTTGTGCTAAAATAGCGTCAATGAATGGTAGTCGCCGCCGCCCCGCGAGATGAAAGTTTCGCGGGGCGGCTTTTTTGCGGCGAAAATTTGCATAAAAAAGAAACGGAGAATCAATCAAAATGCCTAAAACTTTACCGGAACGCATCTTCTTTACCATTGTCATGGCCGCTATCATGGTCTATGGCATGATCGTCTACAATGTGGCGCTGAACACAAACGGCGTGACCAATGCTACTTTTGTTATGGCTCTGCACGAAATGCCGATCATGGTGCCGGTGGCCTTTGTGCTGGAATTTTTTGTGGTGGAAAAGCCGGCCACTAAGCTGGCATTCCTGTTTATGCGCCCCGCAGACCGCCCGCAGTTCATCACCTACGCAATCTCGCTGATGATCGTGTGCATCATGTGCCCGGTGATGAGTCTGGTTGCAACGCTGCTGTTCAAAGAGCCGAGCTTTGGGATGTGGGTACATACTTGGGGCTGCAATATGCCCATGGCGCTGTGCTGGCAGATGCTGTACTGCGGCCCGCTGGCCCGTGCCATCTTCCGGCTGGTGTTCCGCCGTGGGGAAAAGCAGGCCGCGTAAGGCGGTTTGCCCGCGATTCTATAATAAATATGTATAAGAAATATACATAAGATGCCGCAAAAACATATCGGGAAAGACACCTATACGTTTTTTATATACCTGATATATAAAAGCTATACGGTACGGCTATTTTTGCGGAAATATTTCCCAAAACCGGGAGAATACGCCTGCAAAGCACTGGAAAAATCCGAGAACATTGTACAGATTATATGCTTTTTTAACTTGCAATTGTGCACCCTGTACAACAGTTTTGTTTTGCCGGTGCAATGCTACCGGGTAAAATGTAGAATGTGCACAAATACCCTTGCCAATTTTGTGCAATCGTACTATTATACACAACGAAAAAAGACGAAACCGACAAAGAAAGGGGAGGGCGCAGACAGCATTCAGGCAGCGCCTTCCTTGCTTTTTTCACGGTGCACAGTCTTTTCTTCGCGCGATAAGAAGGTGTGAAGGGGCGCGGAGTAAAGGTGTGCGGCAGATCCTCGGCCGGGGATCTGCCGCACACCCGGCTCCCGCCCGCAGACCCCTATCCCTGCAGGAAGGAGGAAAAGCAAATGAACAAATTGACGCAGGCTCTGATGGAAGAGCTTACCGTGGAGTATGTCAAGGTCGGCTCGCTGCAGATCCCGGAATCGGTGGTCATCAGCTGGGTGATCATGCTGCTGCTGGTGGTGGGCTCCATCCTGCTTACCCGCAACCTGAAGGTGGATCACATCAGCAAGCGTCAGGCAGCACTGGAAGCGCTGTACTCCCTTGGCAAAAACTTCTTTGAAGGGTTGCTGGGCAAGGAGGGCAGTCGCTATGTGCCTTATCTGATGACCGTGGCGCTGTACATTGCCTGCTCCAACGTGATCGGTGTGTTCGGCGTAAAGCCCCCCACAAAGGATCTGGATGTGACCGCTGCACTGGCGCTGATGAGCATCGTGCTTATCGAGTATGCAGGCGTTCGCGCCCGGGGCGGCGCGGGCTTTCTCAAGAGTCTTGCAGCCCCTACCCCCATCATGACCCCTATGAACATCCTCGAGATCGCCATTCGCCCCACCAGTCTGTGTATGCGACTGTTCGGCAACGTGCTGGGCGCGTTCGTTATCATGGAACTGCTCAAGCTGGTGGTGCCGGTGTTCGTCCCGGCGGTGTTCAGCCTGTATTTTGACCTGTTCGACGGTCTGATCCAGACCTATGTTTTCGTGTTCCTGACCGCACTGTTTATGAAAGAGAGCATCGGCGGCGAGGAATAAACAACAAATTTAAAAATGTAATTACAAAGGAGATAGAACTATGAGTGGTTTGGTAGCTCTGGGCGCTGGCATTGCAGCGCTGACCGGCATTGGCGGCGGTATTGGCATTGGTATTGCAACGGGTAAGGCAACGGAGGCCATCTCCCGCCAGCCGGAGGCTTCCGGTAAGATCCAGACGAACCTGCTGCTGGGCGCTGCTCTGGCAGAAGGTACCGCAATTTTCGGCTTCGTCGTTGCACTGCTGATCATCCTGTTCCTGGGCCAGTAACGGAGGCGTGGACGAATGCTGAAGTTGGATTTGAACCTGCTGTGGACCGTGGTGGATGTCCTGATCCTGTATGTGCTGCTGCGCAAGTTTTTGTTCAAGCCCATCCAGAACGTGCTGGATCAGCGCCAGAAGACGATCGAGGCAGACATTGCAGCGGCACAGACCTCCAAGACCGAGGCCGCCGCAGCACTTACGACCGCGCAGGACAAGCTGCGTAATGTGGACAACGAAGCCGCAGCCCGCCGCGAAGCCTACGAGAAGCAGGCCGAGGTGGAAAAGCAGCAGCTGCTGGCCGATGCGCAGAAGCAGGCCGACGAGATCGTGGCTGCCGGTAAGGCTGCTGTGGAGATCGAACGCCAGAACAAGCTGCGGGAAGCAGATGCACAGGCTACGGCACTGGCACGCTCCATGTGCGAAAAGCTTTTGAAACATAATTTGACCGCCCAGGATGATGATCAGCTGCTGGACGATCTGCTGCAGAAAGCAGGTGCAGGCAATGGCAACTGAATTCAGTCGTGAATTTTTTGCGGATAACCGCATCGTCAAGGCCAGCCTGCGCTGCGCCCATAAGCTCCGCGAAAAAGATCTGGACCGCATCAAGTCGGAGATCAAAAAGCTGTATGACGCCACGGAAGTCATCCTGAACATCACCGTGGACGAGAGCCTGCTTTCCGGCTATGTCCTGCAGGTGGGCGACCGCGTGTTCGACAATTCCGGCCGTCATCAGCTGGACAAAATGATGGAGGGCAAGCCTTCGCTGGCTACCCTCAAGACCCGCATTGAGGACTACAAGCCCGCCGAGACCTCCGCAGAGGGTGGTGTGGTCATCTCCTCCGCCGATGGCATCGTGCACATTGACGGCATGAACCGCGCTGTGTACGGCGAGATCGTCACCTTTGAAAACGGTGCCAAGGGTATGGTGGAAAGCGTAGAGCCCGAGCAGCTGGGTGTTATGCTGTTCGATGGCGCCGAGACCGTTGGTGTGGGCACCATGGTCACCCGCAGCGGCAAGCGCGCCGGTATTCCGGTGGGCGATGCTTTTCTGGGTCGTGTTATCAGCCCGCTGGGCGAGCCTATCGATGGCAAAGGCCCCATTGAGGCTGAGGGCTACAACCCCATTGAGAAGCAGGCACCCAGTATTCTGGAGCGCCAGAGCGTGGACACCCCGCTGCACACCGGTATTCTGGCTATCGACTCCATGTTCCCCATTGGCCGCGGTCAGCGTGAGCTGATCATCGGCGACCGCCAGACCGGTAAGACTTCCATTGCCACCGACGCCATCCTGAACCAGAAGGACAAGGATGTGCTGTGCATCTATGTTGCCATCGGTCAGAAGGCTTCCTCCATCGCCCGCGTGGCCGAGGATCTGAAAAAGCACGGCGCTATGAGCTATACCACCATCGTGGCAGCTACCGCGTCGGATTCTGCCCCGCTGCAGTACATTGCCCCCTATGCGGGCACTGCACTGGCCGAGTACTTCATGGCCAAGGGCAAGAGCGTACTCATCGTTTACGATGATCTGTCCAAGCACGCGGTGGCCTACCGTGCCATCTCGCTGCTGCTGCGCCGCTCCCCGGGCCGTGAAGCATACCCCGGCGATGTGTTCTACCTGCACTCCCGTCTGCTGGAGCGCTCCTGCCGTATGCGGGATGATCTGGGCGGCGGCTCTATCACCGCACTGCCCATCGTAGAGACGCAGGCCGGCGATGTTTCGGCCTACATCCCCACCAACGTCATCTCCATCACCGACGGTCAGATCTTCCTGGAGAGCGCCCTGTTTAACGCCGGCAACCGTCCGGCTGTCAACGTGGGTCTGTCGGTGTCCCGTGTGGGCGGCGCTGCCCAGACCAAGGCCATGAAAAAGGCCAATGCAAACCTGCGTATCGAGCTGGCACAGTATAAGGAGATGGAATCCTTTGCACAGTTCAGCTCCGATCTGGACGCCGAGACCCGCCGTCAGCTGGAGCACGGCAAGGCACTGATGGAAATGCTCAAGCAGCCGCTGTGCCAGCCCAAGTCCGATGCCGAGCAGGTGGTCATTTTGGTGCTGGCTTCCCACGGCCTGCTGGACACTCTGCCCACCGCAGAACAGCGGGAAAAGACCGCTGCCTTTGTGCGGCAGTTCCGCGCAGACGTCTCCGGCACCATGCAGAAGATCGATGCTGACGGCAAGCTGGAGCCCGACCGGGTGGATGCCATCCTGAACGCTTGGAAAGCTTATGCGGGAGGCAATGACCATGTCGTCCAGTAAGCTGCTGAAGGAGCGCATCGAGAGCATTCAGGACACCATGAAGATCACCAATGCCATGTACCTGATCTCTTCGTCCAAGCTGCGCAAGGCACGGCAGAACTACCAGAATGTGTCCCCTTACTTCAACCGTATGCGGGATACCATCTCCCGTGTTGTGCCGCATCTGCCGGAGGAGCCGGAGCACCCCTTCTTCCATGAGCGGAATCTGGAAAACCCCCGGCGGGCGTATTTGGTGCTTACTGCCGATAAGGGCATGGCAGGTGCTTATAACCAGAACCTGCTCAAGTTTTTGCGGGAGCACGCAGACCCCAACGACCGCTTTTATGTCATCGGTCAGGTGGGTTACCGCGCCCTGCGCCACCGGGACCCCCGCCTTGTGGAGGAGTTCCGTTATAGCGCAACCGCACCCACTTTGCAGCGTGCCCGCGACATCACGGTAGACGCCATTGACGACTTCAAGTCCGGCAAGCTGGACGAGATCTACATCGTCTACACTAAGATCCAGAACGCCCTTACCAGTGAGCCTGTCATGGAGCGTCTGCTGCCGCTGGACCGGCGGTTTTTGCAGCCTGCTCCCAAGGGTCTGGGCGACCCCAAGGGCGAGGTGGAACTGGTGCCGGACGCATGGACAGTGTTCGAGCAGATCGCACCCATCTATATGCACGGCATGATTTTTGGTGCCATGACCGAGAGCTTCTGCGCCGAGCAGAGCGCCCGCATGACCGCCATGGATTCTGCTACCAAGAGCGCCAATGATATGATCCGGGACCTGCAGCTGGAATACAACCGCACCCGTCAGGGCTCCATCACGCAGGAGATCACCGAGATCATCGGCGGCGCGGCTGCCGTGCAGGATCGGACATAATAAAGGAAAACCCTCTCCGTCGTGCCTGACGGCGATGACTGAGAGGATTCGTTGGACAAACAAGATTTGACAAGAGGCAATCCAAATGATACAGGGAACTATTATTCGCGTAGCAGGCCCCGTGGTGGATGTGCAGTTCACCGCCGGCAGGCTGCCTGCCCTGCAGGAGGCGCTTACCGTGACCGCAGAGGGCACCGAGCGCACCATGGAGGTGACGCAGCACGTCAACGAGACCACGGTGCGCTGCATCATGCTTTCTGCCAGCGAGGGTCTGGGCAAGGGTATGCCGGTGGAAGCTACCGGCCACGGCCTGACCGCCCCTGTGGGCGAGGGCACACTGGGCCGGATGTTCGACCCGCTGGGCCGCCCCATTGACGGCAAGGGCGCTGTGGACGAGCTGCCGCACTGGCCCATCCACCGCAAGGCACCCGGCTTTGCAGAGCAGAAGCCCGCAACTGAGATTCTGGAGACCGGCATCAAGGTCATCGACCTGCTGGCTCCTTACGCCAAGGGCGGCAAGATCGGCCTGTTCGGCGGC
>OHUE01000254.1_pt1 | contig 32441 bp, 35 predicted proteins | sample 1579111 | NCBI WGS metagenome assembly OHUE01 (sample SAMEA3879524, study PRJEB24766) | human gut metagenome | biome: human-associated habitat; feature: feces | place: USA | collected 1985/1987 | reverse complement strand
TTATGAGATAAAAACTTATCTCATTCTCAATCACTTATAAAAAATACGTACTTTCGCATCTTGAAACCCTTGGTTTCAGGCTGTGAAACCCTTGGTTTTACAACGTAAAACCCATGCTTTCAGACTGTAAATCGATAGGTTTTACAAAGCAGAAAGAACTGCATAAATATACAGTTTTCAGAAGACCTTATTCAGCTTGCAAAAGTTGGTTCTTCGAGGGCAGAAATTGGCGAGGGCAACGACCTATCAGGCACATATTTACAAGGCTGTTGGCAGCAATCTCTACCTCGGTCAGCTCTACCTCGTCATCCACCACCAGTTCTTTAGCCAAGCATACCTCCCATGTGGTATTGAAGCAACTATCTTCAGCACCAAAATACTCTATCTCGTTTTCTTCATCCGACAAAATGCGGTAACGAATATATTTTTTCGATGCTACCAGCGGCAACGTAAGCATCAGTTGGTAAGCTTCGCGAAAGATGGGCTGATACTGCTCGGTTTCAGGAAACATCTCGTCAATGGCCGACAGAATCTCATCGATGGTAAACGATTTAAGTAAATCAATCAATTGCATAATAGAAAGATGTTAAGATTATACTATGATGTGCGCATAGCTGATAGCAGAGCACACTAAAAACGCATCTATACAATAAATGGACGGAACCCGTAATAGCATACAGAAACCGTCCATTTAACCTTATTTGATATTAAAATTTTGCCATCTTGATAGCATCAACAGCACACTCGTCGCCTTTGTTACCAAACTTTCCGCCACAACGGTCAAGGGCCTGCTGAAGGTTATCAGTAGTGAGCAATCCATAGATGATAGGAATCTCGCTAATGGTGTTCAGACGGGCAATGCCGTATGTAACGCCCTGGCAGATGTAATCGAAGTGAGGTGTCTCGCCACGAATAACGCTGCCTAAGATAATAACAGCATCGTAACCGCCGTGCAGCACCATTTGATGTGCGCCATAGACCAGCTCAAAGCTGCCAGGCACCGTCTTTACATGAATGTTTTCAGGCAGAGCGCCATGCTTTTCAAGGGTCTTTACAGCGCCATCGAGCAGAGCACCCGTAATGTCTTCGTTCCATTCAGCCACCACAATGCCAAAGCACATATTGCTGGCGTCAGGAATAGTAGCCACATCGTAGGCAGAAAGATTATGAAGTGCTGTTGCCATTACTCAGAAACTCTTTCAATATACTTGTCAATCTCTGAGCTCTGAACGAGAGCCGAGTTGATATAATTTTTCTTGATATCCTGATAAATCTTCAGTGCTTCAGCCTTCTTGTTCTGGCTCTCAAGCAGCACACCAGCCTTCAACAGGAAGGTGGGCGAGATGCTGTTGTTAACATCCATCTCCATCTTGCCGTCGGCCATCTTAGCAGCCTTCTTCAAGTAGTCGATAGCTTTATCAACGTTGCCAGTCTGTGCATAAGCATCAGCCAAAGCGCCTACAGCAGCAGGGCTTACCATAGCGTCGTCGCCAGGCGAGTAAGCATCGAGCTCTTTCACAGCCTCGTTCCACTTGCCCAGGTTGGCATAGCAGATACCTGCATAAAGGTGTGCGAGGTTAGCAGCATCGGTACCGCTATACTCGTCGGCCAGTTTTACAAAGCCAGCGAAGGTAGCGCCATCACCGTTCAGAGCCTTGTCAAACTGCTCATTGCCGAAATACTCCTGACCCTTAGCCAGAGCGGTATTAGCCTTATCGGCACGCGGAGCAGCATACCATACAAAGTAAGCCACTGCGGCCAACACGATAACGATAACGGCAATAATGCCACCAAAGAGAGGCTTCTTGTATTTTGAAACGAAGGCCTCGGTCTTGTTAAGGTTCTCGTTTACGTCGAGAGCCTCATTGTTCTTGTTGTTTACCATTTATTTTTTGTTTTTTTTAATTATCTTGGTTATGCCACAAAATGCTATTTGTCATGGGGCGAACAGCACACATGAAAGCGCAGCAAAATTAATCAAAATCTTGCACATATTGAAATTTATCACTTGTTTTTTTCGTTTTCCACCATAAAACCTTTAACTTTGCATGAGGAAAACCATAGTGCACGATGATTTTACAGAAGATTTCAATACTGAATTTCAAAAACATACGCGAGGCCACACTACAGTTGTCGCCCAAAATGAACTGCCTGATAGGGCATAATGGCGAAGGAAAGACCAACTTTCTTGATGCCATCTATTACCTTTCGTTCTGCAAAAGTTCGCTAAACCCTATCGACTCGCAAATCATCACGCACGACCAAGATTTCTTCATGCTCGAAGGTTTTTATGAAGACGAAAACGAGCGCATTACCGACATTTATTGCGGCATGAAACGTGGCGTGAAGAAACATTTTAAACGCGACAAGAAAGAATATAAGCGCTACTCGGAGCACATAGGGCTTATACCCCTTATCATGGCATCGCCCAACGATACAGCCATCATATCAGGCGGTAGCGAGGAACGACGCCGACTGATGGACATTGTTATCTCGCAATACGACCACCGATACATTGAAGCGCTTACGGCCTACAACAAGGCGCTGCAACAACGCAACGCCTTGCTAAAAATGGAGGCCGAGCCCGACGCCGCCCTACTGGATATATGGGAAGAAGAGATGGCGCGCACAGGCGAGGTGATATATATGGCACGCAATGCGTTTATACACGAGTTTGTACCTGTGTTTCAGCGCATTTACAATACCATTGCCGACAACAAAGAAACCGTTTCGCTCGAATATATGTCGCACTGCCAGCGTGGCCCACTGCTTGACGTGATACGTCGCGACCGAGCCAAAGACCGCATTGTGGGCTACTCGTTGCACGGCATACACCGCGACGAACTAAATATGTTGCTGGGCGAATATATGATGAAGCGTGAGGGCAGCCAAGGACAAAACAAGACCTATGCCTTGGCACTGAAGTTGGCACAGTTCGACTTTTTGCGTCGCACGGCCTCGAAAACCACGCCACTGCTGCTGCTCGACGACATCTTCGATAAGCTGGACAGCCATCGCGTAGAACAAATTGTACGACTGGTATCGGGTAACGATTTCGGACAAATTTTCATCACCGATACCAACCGCGACCATCTTGATAAGATATTGGCTAACAGCGGTTTCGACTACAAGCTATTTACCGTATCAAACGGTGAGATAAGCGAGAAGAAAGAATAAAAAGAAATGGGGTTACAGCATAAAAGCCTAAGAAACAATAATAAAAAAAATGTTTAGACGTAACGTTCAAAGCATACAAGACCTGCTGGAGAAGTATCTGCGCGACGAAGGTCTGGAAACGCCCTTGCTGCAAAAACGCATTATAGCAGCATGGGAAACGGTTACTGGCCCTACGGTTACAGCATATACTGGCGACAAGTTTATCAAAAACCAAACGCTCTTTGTAAAAATAACAAACCCCGCCCTACGTCAAGATTTATCGATGATGCGTAGCCAATTGGTAAAACGCCTCAACGCTCAGGTAGGGTCGGTGGTGATTATGGATGTGCGCATTTATTAACCCAACACATCATCAACAGCAGCTATCACCTCATTCATTACCACATCGGTAGCCTCGATAGGCACCTGTGGCAACAGCTGAAAACCAAAACAAATACCTATCAGCCAAGCATTTGGGCAGCGAGCTAAAAAACGGTCGTAATAACCTTTGCCACGACCCAACCTATGGCCAGCAACATCAAAAGCCATACCTGGCACAACCACTACATCAATGTCATTTACAGCTTCAAACATGGGGCCCATAGGCTCAAGAATGTGGTAGGCACCTTCGCACAGATCGGCATCGCTATGATAACGGCGCAGCACCATGTGGCTATCGTCTACCACCACGGGCAGCACCACTTGTTTTCCAGCGTCTACCAGTTGGCGCAATGCTTGGCGTGTGTCTACCTCGTCGGGCAATGAGCAATACATCATTACGGTTTGGGCACGCTGCACATGCTCGTTGGCCAACAGTTGGCGAATAGCAAGAAGCGACATTTCGCCCAACTGCTGCTGGGTGAAATGTCGCTTCATTGTTCTTATTGTCTTTCTCAGTTCTTTCTTATCCATTATTCATCGCACACTTTTCTTTATGTGCTCGTGCATCTATGCTCTAATGCTACGACGCATGCTACGCACTTCTTTCGACCATGCCACACGTTTATCGCTATGGTCGTTTAACGGTGTGGCTGGCTTCTTGGGGAAGGCCGCATGGTTATGAAACACCTTCAGCGCCATGTTGATGGCAGGATCGTCTAGATTCAGATACTGGTTCCATGCACTTTCGTCCATAATATTATATATGATACGACTGTTGATGTAGCGCTCTAACAGCTTGTGCGACTTGCGTATCATCAGGTTCCGACGCTTCAGGCCATGCTTATCGGCATAGGTAGCAAACTTGTCGACGGTGTTCTGCTTCACAAGATAGTTGGCCAGCTGCATCATCTCAGTAAAGTTGTTCAGCTTCAGACGGTTGTCGTCGGTATAAGTAAAGGCGAACTGAAGGATAAGACCGCTCATGCTGGCCTCCTTATAATAAGAGGTAACGTTAAGCGTATCTTCTGGAACAAAGATGTCGGGGGTAATGCCTCCACCGCCATACACCTTACGACCATTGCCCGTATAATAAGCAGGGCCACTGTGCTTGATGCTGTCTTGTGAGAAGAACTCGCCATGCTGGTAACGTGTCAGCAGGTCTTGCTCATAATCTTTATCATCGCCCGTGGTGTAGGGTTTCTGTATGCATCGACCCGACGGTGTATAGTAACGGGCTATGGTAAGGCGTATAATGCTGCCATCGGGGAACCCTATCTGCTGCTGTACCAAGCCTTTACCAAACGAGCGGCGACCAATAATGGTGGCACGATCGTTATCTTGCATAGCGCCAGCGAAGATTTCAGACGACGAGGCCGATCCTTCGTTAATGAGCACCACCAATGGTATCTTTTGGTATGAACCATGACCATCAGAACGATATTCTTGTTTCGGCGACTTGCGTCCTTGGGTATAAACAATCAGTTTGTTCTTAGCCAAGAACTCGTTAGCTATTTGTATAGCCGAGGTAAGATAGCCACCGGTGTTGTCGCGCAAGTCGATAACAAGATTTTGAAATCCTTGCTCTGACAGCTGTGCCAATGCAATAAGCAGTTCAGGATAGGTAGTTTCACCAAAGCTCTTGATGCGCACATAGCCCGTTTTCTCATCGAGCAGATAGGTGGCAGCGATGCTCTTCTGCGGAATGTCGCCACGTGTGATGACAAACTCTTTTACCTTTTTCGAGCCATAACGCATCACGCCCACTTTTACCTTCGTATCTTTAGGGCCTTTCAGTCGGCGCTGGGCCTCCTGATTGGTAACAATCTTGCCAACAAAGGGTTTGCCATCAACACTCACAATCTTGTCGCCAGCCAGCAAGCCAGCACGTTCGGCGGGGCCGTTCTTAATAACATTTTGCACGTGTATGGTGTCTTGGCGGATGTTAAACTCTACACCAATGCCTGTGAACGATCCTTTCAAATCGTCGGTGGCAGCTTGCGCATCCTGTGCATTGATATACACTGAATGGGGGTCGAGTTCGGATAGAATAAGGGGTATAGCGTTGTCAACCAACGAGTCGATATTTACTTTATCAACATATTGGTCGTCAATGATATGCAGGAGGTTTGACAGACGGTTGCTGCCCGAATTGATGATATTAAGACGGTTGCCCGAAAAGTGATTGGCATAGAAATTACCTATTAATATGCCTACCACAATGCACAATGCCATGAGCAACGGCATCATTCTGTTCGACTTATTCATGTCTTCTCAATTCTAAATATTAGTTTTCGCAATATATGTTTCTATGTTCTCTCTCAAATGTAGCGTGTTCTTCTACCCTTAATCGTTTGGGTTAACGGCAGCCTCGGCGTCGGGCTCGTCAGGATTGATGTGCAATAGCTCAATATTGGCACGTTGTAACAATTCAAGCCCATCAACCAAACGATACTTCTGTGCAAACACCACACGCTTGATGCCAGCCTGAATAATTAGTTTTGCACATTCAATACAAGGCGAGTCGGTGATATACAGCGTTGAGCCATCGCTATTGTTGTTGCTGCGCGCCAACTTAGTGATGGCGTTGGCCTCGGCGTGTAGCACATAGGGCTTGGTAACGTTATCGGCGTCTTCGCACACGTTCTCAAAACCGCTGGGCGTGCCGTTGTAGCCATCGCTGATAATCATTTTGTCTTTCACAACGAGGGCGCCCACCTTGCGGCGTTGGCAATAGCTGTTTTCTGCCCAAATGCGAGCCATACGCAAATAGCGCTGGTCGAGGGCCACTTGTTTTTTATCGTTTAATGCCATTTCTTTCTAATAATGCGTCAATGGTAGGTTCTTGTCCGCGGAAACGCTTGTAGAGCGTCATGGGATGCTCGGTACCACCCTTCGACAAGATGCAATCTCTGAAACGCTGCGCCGTGTCTTTATTGAAGATGCCCGTCTTGCGGAACACGCTGAAGGCGTCGGCGTCGAGCACCTCGGCCCATTTATAGCTATAATAACCAGCGGCATATCCGCCCGACATGATGTGGCTGAACTGCACCGTCATGCAGGTGTCGGGCAGCTGGGGCAACACCATGGCACGTTTCCAGGCTTCCTTCTCAAAGGGAATGATGTCTTGCGTGAAGGGTTGTTTCTGTGTATAATAGGCCATATCAAGAAGACCAAAGCTAACCTGACGCAAGCAGCCATAGGCAGCCATAAAGTTGCGACTCTTCACAATGCGATTGATGAGGTCGTCGGGAATGGGCTCGCCCGTTTTATAGTGTACGGCAAAGGTGCGCAAGAAGTCTTTCTCTACCGCATAGTTTTCCATAAACTGCGAGGGCAGCTCGACAAAGTCCCACCATACGTTGGTGCCACTAAGGCTCTCAAAGCGGGTGTTGGCAAACATGCCGTGCAAGGCGTGCCCAAACTCGTGCAAGAAGGTTTCAACCTCGCCCAGTGTGAGCAAGGCGGGCTTCTCGGCGGTAGGCTTGGTAAAGTTCATCACCACGCTGACGTGGGGGCGAACATTGTTGCCCTTACGGTCAATCCATTGCCCTTGAAACTCGGTCATCCATGCTCCACCTTGCTTGCCCTTGCGGGGATAGAAATCGGCATAAAGCACGGCAAGATAACTACCATCTTTGTCAAACACCTCGTAGGCTTTAACATCGGGATGATAAACAGGTATGTCGGTGTTCTCGCGGAAGGTGATGCCATAAAGGGTTGTGGCTAAGCCAAACACGCCACGAATAACGTTCTTCAGCTCGAAATAAGGTCGCAACATCTCGGCATCAAGATTGTAACGTTCCATCTGCAACTTGTGCGAATAGAAACTGAAGTCCCAAGGTTGCACCTCAAAACTATCGCCTTCAAGCTTGCGAGCTATCTCGGTAATCTCGTTCACCTCTTTCTCAGCGGTAGGATGATAGGCATCAATCAAATCGTTGAGAAGCTTATATACATTGTCAACATTGCTGGCCATGCGATGTTTCAACACATAGTCGGCATAGGTTTCAGAACCTAACAGCTGCGCTATCTCGCGACGAAGGTTCACCAGGCGCTGGCATCTCTGCAGGTTGTTTTCGGCATTGTCGTGTGTACACTCAGTGTTCTTAGCCATATACAGCTCACGACGCAAGTCGCGCTGCGTGCTGTAAGTCATGAATGGCGAATAGCTGGGGAAGTCGAGGGTAAAGATCCATCCCTCTTGCTCTTCTTCACGAGCGGTTTGTGCGGCCGCTTCAATGGCGGTGTCGGGCAGGCCATCGAGCTGGGCTTTATCAGTGATATGCAGTTTGAAGGCTTTGTTCTCTTTCAACAGGTTTTGTGAGAACTGTAACGAAAGCATACTGGCCTCTTCTGTGAGGGCACGCAAGCGCTCTTTTCCTGCCTCATCAAGCAGAGCGCCGCTACGCACGAATCCGTCGTAGCAGGTATCGAGCAACATTTGCTCTTCGGGGTTCAGCTCGCGATGGTGGTTGTAAACATGCTTGATACGCTCAAAAAGCTTCTTGTTCAAACGCACATCGTTTGAATGTTTGGTCAGTATCGGACTCATTTTCTGTGCCAACGCATCAAGCTCGTCACAGGTCTCGGCACTAAGCATGCACGAGAAGACATTCGACACGCGATCAAGCAAGTCATAATAATGTTCGCCCTTGCTGGTGTCAACACGGGCTATGGTGTTTTCAAATGTTGGTTCGGCAGGGTCGTTTACCGTTTTCTCTATCTCTTCATCATCGCGACGGATACCTTCCAAAAATGCTTCCTCATAATCGGATAACTGTATTCGATGGAACGGCACAGTGCTGTGCGGTGTATCGTATGTTTCAAAGAAGGGGTTCGTTCGCGTTACTGCCTCGTTACTCATTTTACACATTCTAACGTACTAAAATATATTTACTGCAAATTTAGCAAAAATATCACATACGAGTGTGCAGGCTGTAATAATTTAACTTAAATTACAGCAAATCAGATATAATACTCGGCACTATCGACCAAGCCCGCCCTTAAGGCATACTTGGTGGCCTCGTGCACATTGTTTACGCCCAACTTGCGAAAGATGTTTTTGCGATGAGTATTGATGGTGTGAAAACTGGAGAAACGCTTCTCGGCAATTTCTTTTGTGGTCATGCCTAAGGCTATACATTTCAGTATTTCAATCTCGGTCTTGGTAAGGTTTACTTGCTCGTCAGAGGGGGCCGAAGGCGCTAATAGCATCTCGGCCATATGCTGACAGATGAAGCGCTGCCCACGTAAGGCATACTGCAGAGCCTCGTGTATCTCGTTTAATGGCGACTCTTTCATCACAATGCTGAAAGCGGTGCTTGACATGACGAGCTGTTTGGCAAAGTCGATACTGAGATCTTCGCTGAAGATTATCCAATGCACCTTGGGCACACGTTGGCTCACGATAAGCATTTCGGTAACGTCGTTGAAGTCGAATAAGGTATAATCGACCACTACCACGCAATGGGTGTCGAGAGGTAACAGCCTCAACAGCTGTTCTTTATCGGCAGCACAGGTGCTGTGCACGCCGTCAATACGTTCTAAGACATACTGCAATCCGGCACGGGTGATGTCTTGGCGGTCGGCAATATATACTTCTGTCATAATGTGTGTTGTGTGTTGTTTGTTGTTGGGGTGGGATGGGATGCCATTAAATGGGGATACCGTTAAATGGGGTGCGTTTAGCAGAGGGGCATATAAAGGACAAAGTCAGTGGCACATGCAAAAGCATTTGCGCCACTGACATATCGTTTTTTCTATATTAGAAGCTAAGCATAAAGCTGAAGCGCACACCATTGCGGTGGATGCCTGGCTCGTTGATGTAGGTGAGACGACGAACATAGTCAACACCAAAGAATTTGAAGATATTGTGCACACCAGCCACAATCTCAACATAGGGTGTCTTCTTATCCATCACACGCGACTCGGCAGGGAACTGCATCAGCAATGGGTCGTTGGCATTTTGAGCCAACATGGGGTTATTCTTATCAGTAAGGGTGCTCCACATTCCCTTCACGGCCACATACTCGCGCCACTTGAGATGTTTCAATAGCGGCACGCGGTTAAGCAGTTTTCCGCTGATATCCCACGACACCGATGCATAGGCATAACGGTCAGACAGAAACTCCATGTTCTTCATCATACTGAAAGTATTTTCAAGCTCGAAGTAGGTAAGGTTGGTGGGAGGCATGATGAGCAATGGGAACGGCACTTTGTTCCACTGAGCGCCACCATTAAGGTGCGTGTCAACATATCCCCATGTGCCTAACCAGAAACGCTTGTATATACCCATTGTGGTAAGGTTGAGCTTATACTGTCCGCCCAAGAAATTCTGAATACCCATGGTGTGATTGAGGGTAAACTCGGGCGCATCGAGGTTGACGGGCAAGCGTTGCTGCTTCGTGTTAATATAGGTTTGTCCAGGACAATAACGCAAGCCCACACTCCACTCGGTGGTACGAATACGGTTCACTAAACCTGGATCGGTGCCATCAGCAGCCTGTTCAACCGTAGGCAACTTCTTGAAAATCAAGTCGCCAGTGGGTCGATTGCTCTCGGCCTTCAGGGCCGTATTGAAGCTTAATCCCCAATCGGTTTCGTACATAAAGCTCAGCTTCTGTCGGTTGTAGAAGTACATCTGCTTCACTTCAGTGGTACGGAAGGTCATAAAGATGTTATCCTTGTTATGGATAAGATATTTGTCAGAAGGCGACATCACATCGTTAGAACTTTCAAACGTAATGTTGCGCTGAGGAAACTCGAACGGCACATTCTTCTTTTTATTCAAGCTATACGTCACCTCTGAACCATAATAATGTTTCTTCGAACTGGTGCCATAAGCATAATAACCTTTCCAGAACAGGTGTGGGTTTAGGTTGGCCGAGGTACGACCACTGACACGGAAGCGGTAGCTATCAACAAAGTTTTTAGATATAACGGTGTTGATAGGTCCGAAATCGAACTTACTCTTGGTGCGCGACGAGCCTGTCTCTACATAGTTTTCAAACAATGCACGAATACCAAACAGCAGCCATTTAAAGTTTTTCGACTGCTCCATCCTATGTATAAATGCATTCATTGACGACTCGCCCTTCGTCAAATCTACCGCTCGATATTGATTCCAAAACTCGTCGTCGCGTATCATTGCATCGGCCTCATGCCGCACCTTTGCCTTACCTTTAAACAGTTTGTTCGGCAAATCGTCGAAGGCATAATCGCTTAAGCGCGTGGTACGCGTGACAAGGGCTTCGTGTATCCACTTGTTAATGCGTATCTCGGCCGTCATATCATCGGTGGTGAGCACCCAATCGCCCGATGGCAACTTAGTGTATTCCTGCACAATCTTCATATCTTCAACAAAGTTTACGTCGGAACGTTTGGGCAACGTCATCTCACACTTCTTTACATGAAGAGTAGAGTCGGCCAACACATACAGGTCGCCACGGAAACCAAAGTCTTGCTGGTTGTTAGGAATAAACTCGAGATGATAACACAAATCGCGATCTACATACACGGTATCGGCAATATAATAACGATAGAACGACACGGCTGTCTCGCCTATCGGACTGGTAAACCAATATTGCAACAAACGTATGTGGTCATCGTAAATATCAACATCAGTAAACACTTCTTTCAATAAGGTGTTTAAGATATCGCCCGTTTGCAACACATTGTTTATACCCTCAGAGCGTGTTCCCTTGATAATGTCTTTCACATTCTTGGGGTCTTTGCGATATATGTGCTGAGTAACGGTTTCGTCAACCGAAATAGGAAGTATCAGCTTATTGTTATAAGGACTCACCTCTACCTGATCAAGCACCCACTGTTTGTTCTTAAAGCGTCCGCTATCAAGGTCGGCAGGTTTGATATCATTCATCGCTAATGATATCTTCTGATATTTATTATATTGATAATAAGGGTGATTATCAAGGTCGGTGCGCTTCTTGGCAGCTATCACGCGGCGCATCAACTCAACGGCAGGATTGTTCTTGCGTGAATAGCGTCCGCGCTTCGACTTTACCACCACCTCGCCGAGGCTGGCAGCATCGTCTTTCAAAACAATTTTAAGGTGTGAGGGAGTTTTGCCATTAACAACAATGCTCTGCGACTTAAATCCGACAGAACTAAACGTTAGCGACCATCCTTCATGGCGATCGATCGTAAACTTGCCTAATGCATCGCTTACCGCTGCCACATGGTGCCCCTTATACATGGCACTGGCCATAGGGATAGCAAAACCATCGGCATCTACAATCTCACCCGTAATTTTCTGTTGTGCCATCACGCAAGTCATGCACAACAACATATATATAACACCAACTAATCTCTTCACTTTGATCAAAATAAATACTCAACTATACCTACAAAAACATCTTTTTTTATAATGCACTACAACATAACGCTACATCATCACTGGATAGGGATAGCAACGCAGCAGAGGCATTTTCTTTGCTTTTCATCTTATCCTTGAAATCGGATGCAAAGTTAGTCATAATATTTATAAAAAAAGAGAAAACTTTTTGTGCATTAATGTTTTTTTCATTAATTTTGCATCATCATATGAAAAGAGCTCCGTTATTACCTATCATTATAGGTACGGGTTTCGGAAGCGGTTACTGGCCATGGGGCCCAGGAACAGCAGGTGCAGTGTTGGCCACGGCTATTTGGGCAACACTCTCTTTTGTATTGTCTGCACACACCTTATTTATTGTTACACTTGCCGCTGTCATTATCTTTACATGGTTGGGCACATGGGCCACCGCACGCCTCATGCCTTTTTGGGGCGACGACCCTAAACGTGTAGTAATGGACGAGATGGTGGGTGTATGGATTCCTTTGCTGGCTTGCCCCTCTCTACAAGAAGGCGCCACAGCATGGTGGTGGGCAATAGCAGCACTTATATTATTTCGGTTTTTCGATATCTTGAAGCCCCTTGGCATCCGATGCATAGATCGCAAGCATGGTGCCTTCTATGTCATGCTCGACGATATTGTGGCTGGCATATATAGTGTTGCACTCATTTTATTGGCACGATGGGTAATGTAAGACGGGCAATACTAACCTTCGGTATGGCACAGTGTTCGGCGTTGGTAGCAACCTGTTTCGACTTTCTGCTCACCATCGTGTTAGCCCGCTTTGCTCATATGTGGTATGCCTATGCCACACTGCTGGGTGCTATCTTTGGTGGCATTGTCAACTGTTGCATCAATTACCGATGGGTGTTTCACGCCTTTGGCTTAAAAAAGAAGTATATTGCCTTACGCTATCTCATCGTGTGGATGGGCAGCATTGCCTTAAACACCTGGGGTACCTATCGCCTTACCGAATGGCTGGGCATAAACTTTGTTGCCGTAAAAGCCATTGTAGCTGTGGCCGTAGCGGTGTTGTGGAACTATCAGATGCAACGATACTTTGTTTTCAAGAAGCAATAAAAGAATTCATTAAGAAAAGATAATATATTAATACGGAAGGTATTCAACGATTATAACGAATGAATTATAGAGATTTTTTACAGAAAGTAATTTACGTCATCATCAACCCACTTATTAAGGGCATGATTAAAGTAGGTATCACCCCCAACTTCATCACCACAACAGGTTTCTTGCTAAACGTTGTGGCAACAGGTTTCTTTGTATACGCAGCCATGTATGCACCCAACGACCTTTCACTTATTGGCTGGGGTGGCGCCATCATTCTTTTTGCCGGACTGTTCGACATGATGGACGGCCGATTGGCTCGTATGGGAAACATGTCGTCGGTATTTGGTGCGCTGTGGGACTCTACCCTCGACCGTTACAGCGAACTGTTCACCCTCTTCGGCATTACCGTCTTCTTCTTGCTTAATCAATGGGAATGGATGGGCGTTATCACCTTCTTGGCAATGGTGGGTTCAGTAATGGTAAGCTATGTGCGTGCTCGTGCTGAAGGCTTAGACATTGAATGTAAGGTAGGATTGATGCAGCGTCCTGAGCGCGTTGTGCTCACCGCCTTCGGTGCCATTATGTGTGGCATTATGGCCGACGTAATGTGGCTGGCTGTTCCTATTGCCATCATTGCAGTGCTGGCAAACATCACCGCCTTTTGGCGTATAGGCCATTGCTATAACACATTGAAAGGCAAGAAGTAACATATAAAAACAGATTAAAACACATAAGTCGACGTTTTACATAAAACGGAACAACACACCTTATGCAGGCTTTTACCAGCCTACCTATTAATATATGTTTAGCATATACATTATCATCTTATACGCTGTGCTGATTGCTGTCAAGCCGACACGCAAATTGGCATTAGCACTTACGCCTTGGCTCATCTTCGCCTGTTCTTACGATTGGATGCGTTTCTTGCCAAACTATGAGGTGGCCCCCATCGATGTGAAGGGCCTATATGATGCCGAGAAAGCATTGTTTGGCATAGGAACAGGCGCATCGGCCCTTATCCCTGGCGAATATTTTGCGGCACACCATTGCGCTTTTGCCGACTTCATGGCAGGAATCTTTTATCTGTGCTGGGTGCCCGTGCCCTTGGCTTTCGCCATCTTTCTGTATTTGAAAGGAGACAAGCGCAACTATCTTCGCTTCTCACTTGCCTTTCTCTTTGTCAACTTGTTAGGGTTCTGTGGCTATTACATCCACCCCGCAGCCCCACCATGGTATGCCATAAACTATGGTTTCACCCCCATACTAAACACGCCTGGCAACGTGGCTGGCTTAGGACGTTTCGACACACTATTAGGCATTAATATCTTTCACTCTATCTACGGAAAGAATGCCAACGTGTTTGCAGCCGTTCCTTCTTTGCACGCTGCCTACATGCTCATTGCCACCGTATATGCAGCCCTCAGCAAGCAGAAACATATCACAACCATTGTGTTTGCCTTTATCTGCATGGGCATTTGGTGGACAGCTGTTTACTCTTGCCACCATTACATTATTGATGTGTTGCTGGGTATCTTGACCGCAGTGCTGGGCATATTAATTTTAGAAAAGGTTCTATTCAAGATAAAGTGCATTGCACAAGGCATGGCAGCGTATATTTCGCACATCTAAAAAGATATGAAGCAAGTCATACAACGATACATCGATTCGTTTATCGACATGATATACCCTCGCAAATGCGCGGTTTGCGGATGCCGACTTGCTCTTGAAGAACATCTCGTGTGTACGCATTGCTTCTTCAAGATGCCACGCACGTTTCTTGCCAACGATCCACACAACAACTTGCTGACCGACAACATTGCCACGGCAGTGCCCTTCAACCGTTGTGTGGCCTTTACTTGGCATACACACGGCTCATCGTTTGGCCATTTGGTTTATCAATTAAAATACTACGATAAGCCAGAGATAGGACGATGGATGGGCCAACTGATGGCCGAAGAACTTAACGAGAGCCATTTCTTTGATGGTATCGACGTCATTATCCCGCTACCCATCAGCAAGAAGCGCCAGCAGTGGCGCGGCTATAACCAAAGTGAAGAAATAGCAAAGGGGATAACCACCGTTATCCCCTTACCGATATGCACCCAAGCCGTGGTGCGCAATTCGTTTCATAAAAGTCAGACTCAGAACAGCCGCCAAGAGCGAATAGAGAACGTGAAAGATGCTTTCACGCTTATTAATCCAGCGCTCATACACGGCAAGCACGTCTTGCTCATCGACGATATCATCACCACAGGTTCCACCATCTCATCGTGTGCAAACGAGCTGGTGAAGGCTGGCGATGTTACCGTCAGCGTTCTTACCTGGGGCGCTGCCCAGTCATAACGCGCAGTTTCGATGTATCAATATTGCCCGAACCGAAACGTTTCACGTTAACAGCATTTACAGTTCCCTCCAGCTCAATTGTTCCTACACCGTAGAGCGTGCTGTTCACCGTTCCTGCCTTATCCAGTTTTACATCAATGTCGCCAGCACCTTGCAGCTTAATATCTGTTTTTTCTGCACGAAGGCTATTCACGTCCATGTCGCCAGCGCCATAAAGTTCAAGTTGTACCGTTTGCGCTGTCACCTTGTTCAAGTCGGCATCGCCAGCGCCATACAGCGTAACAAAAAGCTGGTCACATATCAGCGACTTTTCAAATTCAACATCACCAGCTCCCTTTTGTTCTATACGTAGCACGTCAGTATCCAGGGCCGACACCACCTTCACATCACCAGCACCTGTCGATGTAATAGCAATCAAGTCGGGCGAAGCCACATAAACTTTCAGTTCATGTTTATTTCGGCCTTTAAAGAAATTTCTATCAAAGGTGCGTTGTCCGATGTTCAACACACCATTCTTATCAATATTCCATGTTACGCTTTCCACATCTTCCTTTGCGCCTTCTATCCTAATGCTTGAAGCCTTATTGGTTTGAGTAAAATACACATCAAAAGCCCCTGTTGTACGAATGGCTTTATAATAAGCCAACTTACGTTTAACAACCGTCTTTGAGGTTGGGTTTGCCACATTTTCTGCTTCAATAGTATTTGCCGAGTTACTATTAGCCGAGTTACAGCTTACACTTATACACAACATGCCACAAAGCATAGCGGGCATGAAACTTTTAGAAAACAATTTGTTCATAACGTTTCATTTTTATAAGTCATCTAATACCTATTTATCAAACATCCTACAATTATCAGACATTCTACAACTTTTGAAGATCCGTTGCCTTACTATAGTGAGCAGTCTCGCCCCCAAAGCAAAGTATTTTCCTATGTCTTTATATATGAATGACGCAAAAGACATTATAAAAGTTGCATCAACCCCTTATTTTTTTCAATAAAAATTGAAAGGCACATAAAAAGAGCCTACCTGCTACCTATATAAAGGAACACCATGCCGAGGAGCACCAGCAGCAAGTCGATAATTTTCCCGCCAAGGTTCTTCTCACGAAAGACGGCAGCACCGAAGAGGAAACTCACAATAACGCTACCCCTACGTATCATCGACACGATAGAAATCATAGCATCGGGCAAACTCAATGCATAGAAGTAGACAAAATCGGCAGCACTAAGGAAGAGGCTGATAAACACGATGGCCCAATGCCAATGCATAGGAGTGGTCGACTGTCGTTGCGGCCACCATAACAACAAGAGCATCAATCCCATTAAGAAGCACTGGTACAGGTTATACCAGCTTTGCACAGCCATGCGTGCCAAGCCCAATCCGCCCTCAGATACAGGCGCCATCAAGTATTTGTCATACAGTCCGCTCACGGCGCCAAACACGGCAGCCAGCACCAAGAAGTAAACCCATCGGTTATGTTTAAAGTCGATGCCTTCTTTCTTTCCACTTTTGCTGAGCAAGAAGAACGAGATGATGGCCAACAGCACACCACCCCATTGCCACAAGTTCAGTTGCTCGCCAAACACCAGCATAGCGCCCACCAGCACCATGATAGGCCGAGTAGCATTAACGGGCCCTACAATAGTGATAGGCAGATGCTTCATAGCAAAATAGCCAAAGAGCCAGGATGAAAGCACGATAAAACTCTTTAGCACAATATATTTATGCACCTCCCATCCACAGGTGGGCACATAGAACAGCGAGTCGGTAGCCAGCACCCCTGTAGCCGAAGCCACAATGAAAGGAATAAATATTAACGAACAAAACAATGTGTTTAGAAACAACACCGGAATGACAGCATTGCCACGCAACGCCATTTTCTTAAATACATCATAAAATCCTAACAGCGTGGCTGATAGGAAAGCAAGGATTAACCACATAATTATTTTCTATTTCCTTTTATCGGAATTTATTAATACATAAAAAGCCAACGTAGATGTTTCAAAACAAATGATTTATGATAGAGCAACAATAATAATAAGAAGAATAATGAGAATAATAACAATAACAACATTAACAACAAAAGAACAACATAAACAACGTTTATTACATAAATAAAGGTGTTGTTCTTGTTGCTCTTTTGTTGTTCACTATTGTCAAGTGTTATCAGTTTTATAAACCCTCGTTTATATTATATTGCATACTCTCCGGAGCATACTCCACTCGTTCTAAGAACAAAGCGTGGCCAGGCATACTCTCGCCCGCATCCGACCGGTTCTTACCTGCCACCACGTCGCGAAACTGCTCCAATGTCATACGGTGGCGTCCCACCTCGATAAGTGTTCCCACCACGGCACGCACCATATTACGCAAAAAGCGATTGGCCGAGATAACAAAATACCAAGCATGGTCAGACACCTGCACCCACTTTGCTTCAGTAACATCGCACAGCGTGGTTTTCACATCAGTATGACTTTTGCAGAAAGCGCCAAAGTCGGCAACCTGTAAGAGATACTGGGCCGCCTCGTTCATCAAAGCAAAGTCGAGGTCGTAATGCAGTTCGCACGAATACATACGCAAGAAAGGATCCTTGTCGCGATGCACATAATAATGATAGGTGCGCTTAATGGCGCTAAACCGTGCATGAAACTGTTCTGGCACCTGGCATACATCATACACCTTTACGTCATAGGGCAAGATGCGGTTCAGGCGGTAGGCCAAATTTTTGCCATCAAGAGCCTGTTCCACATCAAAGTGTGCAGCCATTTGTCTGGCATGCACCCCCGAGTCGGTACGTCCTGCACCCACTACCGTGATATCTGTCTTCAGTAATCTCGACAGCGCCTCTTGTAACACTTGCTGCACCGTCACCCCATTGGGCTGTATCTGCCAACCATGATAGCGTGTGCCGTCATAAGCAAACCAAACTACATATCTCATCATCGGTGTCGGTGGTTATAATCGCGTTTGAAAGCACGTTTAAACATTTTGCGGTGGAAATTCTCTTCAGCCTGAATGATACGAAACACCTTTGAGGCAGGCAACACCTTCATAAACTTGTTATGATAATCTTGTTGCAGTTTTTTCATCTCCACATCGCGCTTATCGTTCTCGCGTATCATTTTCTGACACTCATCGTTATCTTTCAGGTTCACGTAGCGTCCGCGACGCATTGCACCAAAGAGCGCTCTTTGTTTACGGCGCATCTCGCGGTACAAGGGAAAGAATTGTGCAGATTCGCGTGGCGACAAGCAAACCTCTGTAACGATGTATTGCTCCAATTCAGCTTCAAACTTTTCAGGATTGAAAGGTTCTGGCAATACCCCTGGTATAGGTTCGGTGCCAGGCTGCATGGGCCTTTGTGCCGATATGGTCAGCGCTGAGGCCAGCAAACATATAAGTAAGAAGAAATATCTTTTCATCATTGTTTCCATCGTTTACTGATTTTCAGATACCATTGCATATATCTCGTCATTATCAAGCATGGCATAGTCGGCAGCCATATCAAGCGAACTGTATGATGATGAATAAGCATCAGTAGTGGTAGCAGTTGCGCGATGGCTCGTTGTTGCCAAGCCCTCATTACCCGAACGTTGCCCTATAAAGACCAACGACCCTGTCAGCACGATACCCACAGCAGCGGCAGCCACTGCCCATCTACGCCATTTATGCCCCACTGACACTTGTGGCACGGATGCAGGCTGTTGCTCTGGCAAGCGCTCCATCACCCTCTCGGCCAGTTGGTCAAAATAGCCGTCGGGCACGGTAAACGGTTGTTTTTTTCCGAACCGTTGCTCAAAAAGTTTCTCTTCAGCATCCATAGTATTTATTATTTTGCTTATTTGACGTATAAATATGTAGAAAGTTTAATCGTTTTCATTGAAAAAGTCGGTTATTTTCTTTACGGCGATATGATAGCTGGCCTTCAGTGCTCCTTCCGAGGTGTGCAGCAGTTGGCTAATATCTGAATATTTCATCTCATCATAATATCGCAAGGTGAACACCGCCCTTTGCACCTCAGGCAATTGTGCTATTGCTTGTTGCAACAGCGCCTCAGCACGGTCGCCATCAAAGTTGTCGTCAGCCATCAATCGGTTAGCCAGCGTCAAGTCGTCATCGGCACTGGCGGCCGCGATCCGACATTTCTGCCGACGAATGTAGTCAAGCGCCTCGTTAATGGCAATACGGTAGAGCCATGTTGATAGTTTCGATCTACTTTGAAAGCTGTCAATGCTGCTCCAAGCCTTTATAAAGACATTTTGCAAGATGTCATCAGTATCTTCATGCGACAACACCATACGACGTATCTTCCAGTAAAGCGGCTCGCTATACAGGCGCACCAAGTCGGCAAAAGCCTCGCGCCGTGTGCCCACGTCAAGCAGACGTTGCAAAAGTTCGTTATCGTTGTATGCCGCCATTACAAGTAGAGTTTTAAGACCTCATACAGTGCATTATCATATCCATAGATGTCAGGATACGATTGCAGTTGTCCATCGGCCGTGTTAAACAATGTGTAATAAATAATATATAGCGGCACCTGTGGCTTGATTGTTACCGTTCGCAACAGTCGGGTTTTATCCACCTTTACAGCAGGCACAGTTTCAGTTTCATTTTCACCTTTATCGTCGTTGTTGTTTTTTGCAGGAACAGGCCAATCAAAGGTGAACGAATATTTTATTTTGTCGAGCAGCACCTCATCCTTATCTTCCAGCAAGAATACAGCCAAGTCGTAAGGCCGTTGCACACGCACACAGCCATGTGAGGCCAATCGGTCGTTGGCCGAGAAGAGTGCGGGGTTAGAGGTGTCGTGCAGATACACCGAGAAGTTGTTTTTAAAACGGAATATCATGCGTCCCAAGGCGTTACCCTTTCCGCCACGCTGAATAACATGAAAATCGTTACCCACCAGCATAGCAGGTGTAGCCAGAGCAGGGTTTAGCTGTTTACCCGTTTTACGCTCTTGTATAAAATATCGGTGACGTTCAAAGTATCCCACATCGCCCGCATGTGGAGCCACGCTTTTCTTTACAATACTTTTCGGAATAATCCATTGCGGATTTAGCTCTATGCGCGATATATAACTTTGCAACAGCGGTGTCTTTGTTTTTTGCGACCCACACACCACGCGCATGCTCAGCTTATTGTCACCATCAATGGCGTCAAGCTCTTGCGACGGAATATTCAGCAATACATACTTTTTATGGTTATACCTGCTATCGTCAACGCTCCATCGGCAGCGCTCCATGTTGCACAAGATGCGTTTGCGGTCAGCAGCCGAAGTGGGCCGAGCAAGCATTGCTTGAAGACGAGCATACAGCGGGTCGTGGGGCACCGACTGGCGTAGGAACCATCCCACACTATCGTGGCGCACCTTGTTGAAGGCTTGCAACACAAAATTGTGCGAGGGTGTTTTTACTGGCACATCAAACAAAACGTTATAGGTTTTATGCACCGAGTCGCTATCGCGCACATCAAGTCGATTAAATATTTTCTTCGGACTGGTATATCCAAAACGCTGACCTATGCAATAGCTTAGGTACGCCTTTGTCAGGTTATACTCTAACCTTGCCAGCACACGATTAATGTTTTCGTCGCCCAGGTTCAAGCTATCAATTGTTTGCTTGTCGCGCTGTATCGTTTCAAGGCGGAAACGTTGCTGCGAGAAGCCCATCTCCTTCACCAGTGCCACATATTTCAACACGCTATCGGCGCTATGCATTACGCCATCACGCCCTATCCACAAGAAAGGGCCCGCATTTTTATAATAATCTTTTACTTTGAGGTCGGCGGCTTGTCGGTCGTGGTCTTCATACATTAGGTCGGCAATATAGCTCCTAATGCGTTTTTCGCTGATATGCAAGCCGTCAAGGGTCATATCAGCGAAACTGTCGCGTGTAACAGGCTGCTTCTGCTGGGTCGGTCCACACGATATACAAAAAAGCATCTCCATAAGGAGACAAAATATCAATAGAAAGTGTTTCAACTATTTGCTTAAAATATTACACGCTTTCTTTCACTCAATTATTTATTTCAGCGACACCTTACGCACGGTGGTGCCCACCTTAATAATATAGCATCCTTTTGAAAGGTTTAGGTCATAGGTGCGGTCAGCGCCCTCTACCTTAATGCTATGTATACGCACGCCAGCCAAATTGTAAACATACATGATTTTTCCGTTGGCACCAGATACACGTATCGATCCACCATTCACCGTGATGTTGGCAGCTGTGGGCTGAAGGTCGTTCTCAATAATCTCAATGGCAGCATTAGCACGCATCTGAACAGGAGCACACAACGTGAGCAGAGCCATCATGATAGTTGTAAGTATATATTTCGTCATACCGTATCTGTTTTTATGTTTTTCTGTAATTCGTTACCTATAAGTTATTAATTATGCAAATATACGCATTTTATCATTATCTGCATGTTTTTTCTTTCTTTATGACACAGATATTAACAATAATTAACCCCCATTTCCCCTATCTACGATATGCCGCAACAGCTTGGTTTATACCATGCAGCAACACTGAAGCACAAAAAAACAACACATTACCAGCCCAGCGCCCCCTCTTCTCTAAGCACCATTCGTTAGAAAAAGTGTATGGTTTTGATCATTATTCATTAGAAAAAGTGTACTGTTTTAGTTATTATTCGTTAGAAAAAGTGTTCTGTTTTAGTTATTATTCATTAGAAAAAGTGTGCTGTTTTAGTCATTATTCGTTAGAAAAAGTGTGCTGTTTTAGTCATTATTCGTTAGAAAAAGTGTATCTTTGAACACATTAACCAATTATCATTCAACTCCGAACTACAATAATTAGAGCATATTTGGTACATTGAATAAACATCTGAACACCCATATCACGATGAACAATAAGGATAAAGAGATACTGCATATTGCCCTTCCGGCTATCGTAACAAACATTACGGTGCCGCTGCTGGGCCTTATCGATGTGGCCATTACGGGCCACCTTGGACAAACGGCCTACATAGGTGCCATTGCTGTGGGCAGCATGTTGTTCAACGTGGTGTATTGGTTATTTGGCTTTTTACGAATGGGCACCAGCGGTATGACAGCCCAAGCGTATGGACGTGCCGATGCCGACGAGGCTGCCCGCCTGTTAGCGCGAGGCTTATGTGTGGGCCTTGCAGTGGCATTTGCCTTGCTCATTCTGCAAGCGCCCCTGCTTAAGGTGGCGCTGGTGGTAATGGGTGTTGAACCCGCCTTGCAACCATTGGTGAGCACCTATTTTAAGATATGCATTTGGGGAGCCCCCGCCATGCTGTGCCTTTACGCCTTTACAGGGTGGTTTATAGGTTTGCAAAACACACGCGTTACGATGGCGGTAAGCATCACGCAAAACGTGGTAAACATAGTGGCAAGCCTATTGTTAGTATACGGCCTGGGCATGAAGATTGAGGGTGTAGCCACTGGCACACTGATAGCACAATGGGCTGGCGCACTGCTGGCTGCCCTTTACGCCTGGGCCAAACATGGCGAAACACTACGACGCCTAAAGCTGAAAGCCGTGCTGCAAGCCGAAGCGCTGCTAAGGTTCTTTACCGTAAACCGCGACATTTTTTTGCGCACTTTGTTTTTAGTAGCGGTAAACCTGTTTTTCGTATCGGCAGGCGCCCGTCAGGGAGCCTTATTGCTGGCCGCCAATACCTTGCTCATGCAGCTGTTCACCCTGTTTTCATACGTTATGGATGGCTTTGCCTATGCTGGCGAAGCCCTGTGTGGCAAATATTTAGGTGCCCATGATGCGCAGGAGTTCCATGCCACCGTAAAACGTTTGTTTGCCTGGGGAGCCCTTCTCACCACAGCCTACACCGCCGTTTATGCCCTTGGTGGCGATGCCTTTCTCGCGTTGCTCACCGATAATACGGCCGTGCTGCACGCTGCCCACCAATATATGCCGTGGGCCATCGCCATACCCGTAGCTGGCGTAGCCGCCTTTGTATGGGATGGTGTGTTTATAGGCACCACCGCCACACGCGGCATGCTGGTATCGTCGGCTGTGGCAGGCGTGTTGTTCTTTGCCATTTATTTTGTTGCAGCCCCCACCCTACACAACCATGGCCTATGGTTGTCCTTCATCGTCTACCTACTAACAAGGGGCATTGTGCAAACCATTCTTTTCAACCTTAAATTAGCAGACTTGTAATTTTACAAGACATTATGCGCTTTCACTTGACAAAGTCACCAACGGCACTCTTGGTGTTCGCAGTTCTACCTACAACGTCTACCAGTGGGACGAGATAATGTCTGCCATGCTCCTTTTTGAAAGAGATATGCGTATGCGCACGATAAAAATCTAAAGAAAGCGGAAAGACTTTGTCTGCTAATTTAAGGTAACACAAGAAATCCAGTACAGCCTCTAATCTTATGGACTATCTATGTCTGTTCTCCCATTTCAAATACAATCCATCTCGTACATACGAAATGTATGTAAAATACATGGCTCATGTACCATAGGTACATTATGTATGTACGAGATGGATATGCTCATATACTCAACGTCAATACGTAGTTGTGACATTGAAACGCTCTCTTAACCCTTCCTCTATAGACTCTTCTACTTGACTAAGGAAATCACCACGCAGGACATAATGGAATAAGAATCCAAACAGGTATATAGCTAATGGATCCATTCCTCCGTTAATTCCGATTTCTGTAAATCCCTTGTTCTCTTTCTGTTTGATGAACACAATAGCACGCACAAAGAATCCTTTCCTAATGATGACAAAGGGGGCATTGATTCCCCAATTTTGTCGTTTAATCTTGCACTCAGGGAACTTCTCTTGTGCAATTTCTTCGATGAAGTCAATGTTTATTGACTTCAGGTAGTCAATCTTGATTTTCTTGTCCATAATTTGTTTATCTTAAAGAATTTAACAATATTGATAGTATCGTAATGATGATGGTTACTACTGTAACTATAACTATTTGCTTCCTGTTTTGCCACTGATTTTGTTTCTTCATCAATGGTACAAGTTCTAGCGAAAGCTCTTGAGCTACGGTTTTGCATCTATCTTCTTTGATATATTGTAAGCAAATCTTATACGCTTCTTTATATTCTTCACTTTCACACAGTTGTTCCACAAGTTGACGTAAGTCCTTCTCGTCCTGTTTGTCTTTGATATTAGAGGTGTTCTTTTCTTTCTTCTGCTTTTCTTTATCTATTTTAACTGAATTCGTAGATTTAATCTGTTTCTCTTCTGGTGGAAGAATATTTAATATTTTCTCATAAGCTTCGACTGGATGACCTTCCAGTTTTCCATTTTCGCCACCGCCATACTCATCAGACCAAGAATACTTCCATAGAGTTTTATATTCCTTGCCTTGCGCATCGTATAAGATAATTTTAAGCCTTGTATTGTCCGTCCCCCATTTCTCTCTATCACTTCCTTCTGGATTAATTCTTAGATTCAATTGTTCCAAGTTTGCGAGGAACTTTTCATAATTATCTTTTGTGATACTATATTTCGACCACCTTTCTTCTCCTTTGTGAAATGGAGAATACAGGTTATGACCATGCATATATCTGAGACTATCGTATGATATTTCTCTGATGTGTGTATATTTCTGTGGAGGGTCATGTGTCGAAGACGTGTCCTCACACCTTATGGAAACACTTTGCTTGCATCCACACCTCCGTACATGCAGCGCTGACACAATACTTAGGGCCATTCGTGAATTGACCACACCGAATCAGAGCTACAGGTCTAATTCGGACAAAAGCTACGTCTTCAACGTGGTTTCCAACCTTAACAATCTGATTGTCAGCGCATTGCAAGCAACCGTACAGTTACTACCAGACAATGAATATGACTTTGATTTTGACCACCAGTTCATTGAGACGGAGAAATTTGACGCAAAAATGACCTACAAGAAGTTCACCGGTTACAGTCCGGGAATAGCAACGGTCGGCGATGTCATCGTCGGGATAGAGAACCGCGACGGCAATACCAATGTCTGTTTCCGTCAGGATATGACTATACTTCGACAGACCGTGACATCGTGGAGTATTACAACAAGCGTGGCGGTGCTGAGCGTATATTGGACGACATGAACAACGGCTTTGGCTGGAAGCGGTTGCCAAAATCGTTCATGGCGGAAAACACGGTGTTCCTGCTTCTGACCGCTTTGATATGAAACTTTTACAGACACATCATATCTGACGCAAACATGAAGAGCTTTGGACTTAAACGCACAAGCAGAATCAAAACTTTTGTATTCAAGTATGTTTCTGTCCCTGCAAAATGGGTTAAGACTGCAAGACAGCACATACTGAACATATACACAAGCAATGATGCATACATGATGGCCTTCAAATTTGATTTTGGGTAGCCGCAAATCTTCGTGGTCTTTTGCGTATTGCCTCAAGTCGCATCATGGGGTAAGGGGATTTCATCTTTTGCGACTGCATCATAAGGACTCTTTACGAAAACGAGTCGTTTTAGAGAGGTATCCGCAACCCCAGATATCAAGAATATTACAGGTTGCGGATTTTAGGGTCTGCTAATTTAAGGCGTTTTGTTTCACTATGTGTTATTGAGCGTTGTTTTTACTGCTTGGCAGCGCTCTTTATTTCAAAATTGCTGATGGTGGTTTTGTAGCTTTCGCCAGTCTGCATGCCTTTGCATTGAAGTTCCATTTCTGCATCGTTGTCGACTATTGCCTTAAGCAGTTGCTGTCCGGTCTCGTTCTCTTGGAGCAGTCTCAGCACAGCATTTTTAGAGAAATTGTTGTTTTTGTCCATCTTCATGTGTGCCGGATTTACCTCGTGTGAGTATGTGGCTTTGTTGTGTTCGTCTACTTCAACGATTATTCTCACCGTCTTGTCATAGTAGGCTATGTTTGTGATGACGTGTTCCTTGTCGTTTGCCAGTGATGCGGGACACATGGTTTTTGCTTTCTTTACAGTCTGCTCGAGGTCTGCTTTCTGTGAGCATGCGGTCATTACTAAAGCCAGACAGGTGGCTAACAATGCGCAAAAAATTTTCGCTTTCTTCATAATTTTTGTATTTATGGTTACCTTAAATTAGCAGACTTATTATTTTTACAAGAAAGCAAGTCGTTGGATAACAATAAATTACCCAATGCTTGCATATATCAGAAAATTCACTTACCTTAGTGCTGCTTAAAACTCAAATAAAGAATATCTGACATATGGCAAAGGTAAACATAAAATCTGATAAAACACACTCCTTTCGGAGGAATTTATTACCCCAAAAGTCAAAGTCCCCCTCTTTTAGCTAAACATCTTCATCAGCGGAGCCATAAAACGCGTCATACTTTGTGGGCGCGCATAGCCGTTATACGACACCTTGTTTCGGCTCCAGGCAATGATAAGCCTACGTGTGGCACGAGTGATGGCCACATAAAACTTGCGTGCATCTTCGGCCAATCGGGCGGGCGACCCCGACGAGTAGAAGTTGGGCCAGCGCCCATCCACAGCGTCAAACACAATAACGTTGTCAAACTCCAGGCCCTTAGCTTTGTGCACGGTGCTCACAAACACGCGCTCCGTCATGCTCTGGCTGTTACACAAGTCGGCCTCCTTCATGGTGTTCAGTTCCATGATGTGGTTCGACAACTGCTCAATGAGCGACGGCTCAACAGCCGGCATCAGCAGGTCGGTCCCCAGATAGTTTAGCACATGATGCAACCCCTCTACCTCGTCAACATACCGTTCAGTGGTGATAAGGTGGTAAAAGCGTTGCAGTTCGGCCACCAGCGCAGGCATAGCATCGGTAGCCAAAGGCTGATAGAGGCGTGCTTGCGCCTCATGATAGCACTGGGCATAGCGAGCACGCAGCACCCGTGCCCGTCGCACCACACGATCTTCTTTCATAAAGGCTTGCTGCTTAGGCAATAGTGGCAACGCCTTGCCAATGCAGTAATTGACGAGCGAACAGGTAGCATTGACATCTTCATCGGCCAAGTGCGAGTTTTCGCCCTCAAGGTTCAAGGCCGCCAGCAGCGCCTTCAGTTTATACACCTTCAGGTCAGGTTCAAGCAGACGTATCAGTTTGAGCGAATCGAAATAAACGGGACACAGGCTGCTAAGCTGTATCTCAGGACAGTAGCGGCGCAGATTATGGTCGAGAATGTGGTAGTCGTAGTCGGCGTTATGGCCTAACAGCGGACGTGTGCCCACATAGTCGACAAACTGTTTCAGGGCCTGTGCGGGTTCAAGCAGTTCGTGGTGTTTCAGTTCTTCAATAATGGGGTTATCAATATCGCCCAGCTTAGCAGGTATGGGTCGCGTGGTGCGAATGAAGAGCGAGAGCGCCGAGCCAGGCACCACCAGCCCATTGCGCATTTTCACGGCAGCTATCTGCACAATGTCGTCGTGAAACACGTCGAGACCAGTGGTCTCAGTATCAAACACCACCAGCTCGCCCTCGTGGCAAGCCGAAACAAAATCGTTGAGATAGGTGCCACCATCGCTGCGCAGATGGTCAGACGGCAGAATGGCGAGGTTGAGCGAGGCGCGAACAAAATTGCGGGCAGCAAAACTTTGTTCAAACACATGCAAGCCGCTAAGCAGTCGGGCCCACGACAAGAAGTCGTTAGGCCGAGCCAGCACGTTGAGGTGTGCCAGCAACAGTTTTATGCCAGGCTGTGCAAAGAGGTCGGAGCCCGACACCTTAAAATGTGCGATGGCAGCCTTACGAAAGGTTTCGGCCACGGCGTCGGCATCGTTGTTCGAGGTTACCACCACGGCCGTAGTTTCGGTGGGCGATGCCGCCAGCAACTGTTTCACGCGCTGTGCCACATCAATCAGTTCGGCATCAATATGTTCGCTGGCCAGCACGGTGAGGTCACCAGCCGATGCCTGCTGGTTGTTATCGGCACGGGGCAGAAAGTCGGGGTCAATGTTCAGCACCTCTTGGGCATAGGTGTTAAACACGTTTAGCAGGTAGTGGCGCGAACGGTGGTTCACGTCCAGGTGGTGCAGATGTCCGTGGCAGCGCTCCTTCAGCTGTTCAAGGGTGCTCACCTTGGCGCCCATAAACGAAAAGATGGCTTGCTGCTCGTCGCCCAGCAACATCACGGTATGTAAGGGGTCGGCGGCCAGCAACGACACCAGCGCCAACTGTAGGGGGTTGAGGTCTTGCACCTCGTCAACCTGTATCCAGGGGTAACGTTTAAAGGGAGTGTCAGTGGCTTCAGAATCGATAAGGGCATCATACACCCTGAGCAAGAGGTCTTCAAAGTCGAGCAAATGGTTGCTGCGCTTATATTGCTCATACTGCCACGCCAGCTCCAGTTTTCTTAGCAGTTTGCCTATGATGGTGTTTTCGCCAAAGTCGACATCGGTGCCGCCTGCCATGCTACGGTAAACGTCGGTGCGAGCATAAACGTCGAGCATCATGCCGGGCGTAAATTCTACCCGTTGCTTTTGGCACAAGAGGCGTAGGGCGCGCACATCGTCGGCGCTGAGGCAGTCGGGATGCAAGCGCAGGTCGCGGGGGTGGTTGTGCTTTATCTGGTGCATCAGTGCGCTCACCTGTATCACCTCGGCATAGGCGCGATGGCGACTATAGTCGGCAGCCACCGCCATCTCGTCGTCGCCCGTAAAGCGTGATAAGATGCTTATGGCATCGTCATCGTCAATGACCGAGGTGTCGGCAGTAACCAGGTTGTTTTCAAAAAGAAAACGCGAGCAAAACCTATGCAGGTTGCCCACGTACACCTCTTGCATACCCTCATCATCAAGGCTGGCGTTCATACGCTCGCGCATACCTCGGGCGGCTCGGTTTGTAAAGGTTAGGCACAGCATATCGGCATAGGCCACCCCCTGGCTGTGGGCACGGCGTATGCGCTCGGTCAGTATCTGTGTCTTTCCGCAGCCAGGAGGCGCCAGCACCAAGTGCCAGCCACCGCCAGCCTCTATCACCTCTTGTTGACAGGGGTCAAAGCTCGCTATTTCTTTCATAAAAATAGTTAAGTTTTTTCGTCACATTAAACGAAAAAGATATATCAATTATTTAAATATATTTTGGCGATTGTTTGTGATAGGTTATCAGATGATTTTCTTAGAGTTTCAATAATCCACTTTTTTACATCATTGGCTTCTCTGTAAAGAATTGAACGAATTCGTTGAATTGACTTAAATAGACCTCAAGATTTGGATTATCTCTTGGAATAATTATACCTATATAATTGTCAACACTTTCATCTTTAATAATTGCAGCCTTTATAATATAATTATCTTTCTTTGCATAGTCATTAAACCATTTTGCGAACAACCTTGCACGCATAGCCTGACGATTATCTCCTGTTTCACATTGATACAAGAGAACAGTTGGATTAGACAAAAAGAATTCTTCAATAATTGCTAATATTGTCTTTTTTACTTTTTTATCGTTTGGAGATGTCTTGTGGTTTTCATTATTAATACCAAACTCGTACGTATCATCAGCCCAAATAAGATTATTTTCATAAAACCCAACACGATATATCACTCCATAGTCGGTTCTAAAGCCATAAGAGTTATTCTCCATTGGCCAATATGTATATGGAGAATTTAAATTCAAACGATTAAGATTTAACTCTTGCATGCAGGACAGTTTGCCAATTCTCTTATTTGTTTAAATTCCCGATCAGTTTGTTCAAGCCATTCTTTTTTGCGCTGCTTCATCTTTCTAAACGCAGCAATGGCTTCGTCACGATTTTTATATTTAATAAAGTTCGTTTCCATAATTATTATAGGTTTATTTGCAAAGATAACATTTGTTCTTAACAATAACAAATTATTAGAACATTTTTTACACACATACCCCTTACTATTATAGTATAACGACTTAAAGTAAGACTACTAAAACTTTTAAATTATTTTTTAAGAGGGTGTGTCAAAACTCAATTAACATATATGTAAGTTTAAAAGTGATGGGGAGTTGTTTTGACACACCCATTTTATAATAAATTTCTTTTCATTCAAACACCACTTCGCCGAAATATTCGGGGCAATGGAAGTTGGGACGTGGCAAGCCAATGGGGTTCCACGACAGGTAGTGTTTCTGTTGCAACATATCGCCACACTTGTAGAAGTTGGCACGAATGGTGGTGCCCGCAAAACTGGTGATGTGGTGTTTAAAGAAGGCCGAGGCTGGGATAACCATTACCAGTTGCCACTGAGCGAGAGCAGCCTTCTCGGCAAAGGGCTCACGGCCGAGCGACGACCAGCGCTTCACGGTGTCGAGCACCTCTTTTGTGGCGCGCTCGCGGTCTTTGCGTCCGGCGCCACTGCCTATAAGCATTTGTCCAGCACAGTTACATTCTATATTATAATATACGCCGTCGGCAGCTGGGATAGAGAAGAATTCGCAGCAAGCGTCTTCCCATACCTTGCCGTTATCTTCGGCCACAGCGCGCACGGTTTTTTCTTCTACGCGATAGTGCAAAATAATATTGTTGCCCGTATGTGCTACGCGCACCTCTACACGTGGTGTGTAGGGAAAGGCGTCGGGCCAGTTGTTGCTGTCGATAGCGTTGTAGCCTACGCCCTCGGCATCAAGCATGGCAGGAATGTCGGCCAGCGCGGTGGGCATCTTTGTGGCGTCAATGCGTTTTGCTATGATTTTTTTCATAACCACTTTTTTATTACTGATTGTTGATGTGTGGCCATCGCAAGCCTGTTGCTCGCAGCAAGGTGTGGCGCCCTGATGGGTGGGCTGCTTGGCTATGGCCGGCTCGCACAAAAGAAAGGCAAGCAAAAGAAAGGGCAGAAATTTTGCCCCGCCACATACAAGATGTGATGCAGCCCAAAATTTCTGCCCATATTTATACGTTCGAGTACGCACCATTAAAGGTTGTTTTTCTCTATATCCTTGAAATAACGATAGGTACCTACCTTCAGTTCTTCAGTAGCAGCCTCGTCGCAAACAATGATGCCGTGCTGGTGCATCTGCAGAACGCTGATAGTCCACATCTGTGTAACGGGGCCCTCAACGGCAGCCTGCAGAGCGCGGGTCTTGTTGTGACCGTTAACGAGGATCATTACCTCGCGAGCCGACATTACGGTGCCTACACCTACAGTAAGAGCGGTGGTGGGAACCTTCTTCACGTCGTTGTCGAAGAAGCGTGAGTTGGCCACGATGGTGTCGGTGGTCAATGTCTTCTGACGGGTGCGTGAGGTAAGCGATGAGCCGGGCTCGTTGAAAGCGATGTGTCCGTCGGGACCGATACCGCCAATAAACAGGTCGATACCACCAGCCTCTTCAATCATCTGCTCGTAGTGAGCGCACTCAGCCTCAAGGTCTTCAGCGTTGCCGTTCAAAATGTGGATGTTTTCCTTGGGGCAGTCAACGTGGTTGAAGAAATTAGTAGCCATGAACGAGTGATAGCTTTCGGGATGCTCTTCGGGCAGACCTACATATTCGTCCATGTTAAAAGTGAGAACATTCTTGAACGATACACGTCCCTCCTTGCAAGCCTCGGCCAGGTAACGGTACATACCGATGGGTGATGAGCCAGTGGGCAATCCGAGAACAAACTTGTGGTCGGGAGTGGGGTTGAAACTGTTAATTTTCTCGATTACGTGCTCAGCAGCCCATTTTGAGAGCTGGTCGTAATTCTGTTCAATGATTAAACGCATATTAGTAATATATTATTTAGAGTATATATAAGTCATGTTCACTCACTTATGACGTGCTGACAGCCAACGTCTTCATAGCCTCTTTTGTTAACGAGCAACGCTCGCACGAACCGAAGGAAACCTAAAAATCGTCACACCGCAATAAAAATTTCTTATCATAAAAAGCGATAGTTTTTGTATCAAAAAAATATTATATTGTCTCAGTCAGAATTGCAGCCTCATCAACGAGGCACAACTTACCGTCATAACGTTTGCAAAGATACGAAATTAAATAATGTCAACCAAATAAGAAAGCACATAATTTGTATCTATACCTCGAATAGCGCACGCAGAAAGAACACAAAAAACACGCCTGGTTTTATTAAAAACAAAGAGATTATGTGGCGAAAGCGAGGTGAGTGTTTGGCGAAAACAAGGTGAAAATTTAATGAAAACAAGGCGAAAATCAGGCAAAAACGGCTTCAATGTGACTTAATACAGATTTACTTTACACCATTTTAACACTTTAAATGTCAAAAAAAT
>OHUE01000211.1_pt1 | contig 35907 bp, 28 predicted proteins | sample 1579111 | NCBI WGS metagenome assembly OHUE01 (sample SAMEA3879524, study PRJEB24766) | human gut metagenome | biome: human-associated habitat; feature: feces | place: USA | collected 1985/1987 | reverse complement strand
GAGCTGAGGTGCTCTTTGAAACGTATCCTGATCTTAAAGAAGCCTATTCGCTTACGCATTCATTAAGAATGATATTTTCCTAGAATACCGTCAAAGATGCTGCAAGACTCTCGCTTGCACGCTGGTATAACAAAGTGGACGACTCTGGCTTTAAGAGTTTCAATGTTATTGCCGCCACGCTTTACGAGCATTATGATGAAGTCTTGAACTTCTTTGTTAATAGGGCAACTAATGCTTTTGCAGAGTCATTCAATGCTAAAATTAAGGCATTTAGAGCTGCTTTAAGGGGAGTAACGGATATAAAGTTCTTTCTTTTCAGACTTACAAAGCTATATGCATAATTCCCCTGGTTTATCGGGTGAGCCCTTAGAACAATGAAAGTAGCTTCGTGTCTTTGATGCAGTATCCTTGCAATGCCTTTGGCTTGTAATCAAAGAAACGATATGCTCCCAAGGCAGAAATAAGGTTATTTAGATGATTTGTACCGCAAGCTCTCAAAATGTGTAACGCATTTTGCGTAACGTGTAACGCAATGTGTAACGCATTTTTGGCTCATCGTGTCACATTATGTCCTCTTCTGTACTCTTAGCGGAATTCCACCGTGATGTTAGACAATAATGTTAACCTCTAAATAACCTAATATAGAAAATAGATTTTCCACTGAAAATCAGCCTATTATACGCGAAAAGAGGACTTTACGTTATGAAAAGTCCTCTTTCTTTCAATTTGAAATTTCGTTTCTTGGTGACCCGCATGGGGTCACAAAGTGATTCCGCTGGGGTTCGAACCCAGGACCCACAGCTTAGAAGGCTGTTGCTCTAATCCAACTGAGCTACGGAACCCCAAAAGCGGATGCAAAGTTAAGAAAAATTTATGAGTTTAAGAAAGATATCGTTTGATAACTTCTGTTTTAATACATTATTTAACATATTTGTGCAGCGCATCGTCTTTTGCAAAGATTCTATTTCATAGCATTTTTTTTCTCATGCAGACCTCAAGCAGCATTGATGCCCCTTAAACGTTCTTACTTAATTGTTAAATGCTCGGCAATCATTATGCATTGTCGCAAGAAATGATTATATTTGTATTTTAAACAGATTGAGCCATGTGTCTCATCTGCCGAGCATCATTTAAACATTATTTTCACGGGCATTGCAATCAATATTACGTGAGTGCCTAAGCGAAAGCGTAAATCTATGAAGTTAAAGGAAGGTGTTTACGAAAATCTTATCAGCAGTCGTCTAACGGCCGACATGAAAGAAACAGAAGCTGAAGGAGGGGTCTGTAAGACAGAACCGATAGATGCTGCTGAGTCGGCAAAGTTGCTTGCTGATTTTCTGGCTCACTCTATACGTCGTAAGCTGGAAGATACTGATGTTAGCGTTGAAGAAAAGATAGAATTCACGAATTGTATCTTAGCGTCGGCTGATATTGACGATGTTGATATGCTTGCTGCCGCTCCGCAACTTCTTTCAGCCGTTGTAAGCAAACAGCGTGATACAGAACTGAAGAAAACGAAGAAAGATATCGTTCGTCCGCTGTCAGGCTTTCGTGTAAGCAATCTGTTTACAGGAGGCCAGTCATCTTTGTCGCTGGGTTCAGAGATTATGCGAGATATTGCCTCGGCTGATGAAATCTGCATCATTGTATCGTTTTTACGCATGTCAGGTATAAGAATGATGCTAAACCAATTGGCCGATTTTTGTAAAAAAGAGGGCCATCGACTTCGTGTTATTACCACTACTTATTGTGGCGTAACCGAAGCAAAGGCTGTTGAACGTCTTTCACAACTACCAAATACAGAGATACGAATATCGTATAACACGACAATAGAGCGCCTTCATGCCAAATCGTATATCTTTGTTCGAAACTCAGGGTTTAGCACAGCTTATATAGGGTCGTCTAACCTATCACATTCGGCTCAAACCGAAGGGTTGGAGTGGAACTTGCGTGTGACGAATGTTGAGAACCCACATATCATAAAGTCGGCGCTTGCTACCTTCGAAAGATATTGGCATAGTGAGAATTTTGAAGACTTCAGTGTGGGCGGAATAGAAAAGTTTCGGCGTGAATTAGCGTTACAGAAAAGTCGTAACACCAGTTCGGCACTTGAAGTATATGCTCGCTATCAGGTTCTTCCACACCAAAAGATTATTCTTGACCGTTTGCAGGTGGAACGTGACGAAAACCATCTATATCGAAATCTTGTTGTTGCTGCAACGGGCACAGGAAAGACCGTGATATCGGCATTTGACTATAAACGCTTTCGACAGTTGCACCCACAACACAACCGCTTACTGTTTGTTGTTCATCGTGAAGAAATATTGAAACAATCGTTACGCACCTTTCGTAGTGTGCTGGGCGATGCCAACTTTGGTGAGTTGTGGGTAGGCAACTGTCACCCCGAAGATAGTATGAGTAATTTGTTTGTGTCGGTTGCCACGCTGAACAATAATATTGATGCCTTTCGTAACCTTGGTTTCGATTATTACGACTACATTATTATTGACGAAGCACACCATGCTGCTGCCACAAGTTATCGTGTTATTGTAGACCACTTTCGCCCAAAGATATTGCTGGGCCTCACAGCTACGCCCGAACGTATGGACGGACAGAGCCTACTGCCTGACTTTGGTGGAAAGATAAGTGCTGAGATACGGCTACCCCAAGCACTTGACGAGGGGCTGCTCACGCCTTTCCAATATCTTTGCATCACTGACCCGCTTGACATTTCTGGCAGTGAACTATGGAACAATGGTAAATATATACTATCAAAACTAAGTGATCGTCTTTGCAACAGCGAGCGTGTAAAACTTATCGTAGAGAAACTGCACGAGTATCTGCCTGACGAAACTAAATGTCATGCTCTTTGCTTCTGTTCAGATAAACGTCACGCCACGTTCATGGCCGAACAGTTAAGCCAAAGCGGTTTGCAAGCAGCTGCGCTTACCTCTGCATCAAGCAACGACGACCGCGTTAGGCTAAACCGCGATTTAGCAGCAGGCCGCATCAACTATCTGTGTGTAGTAGATATTTTCAACGAGGGTGTAGATATTCCTGAAATTGATACGGTGCTGTTCCTTCGACCTACCGACAGTTTGACTATCTTCCTTCAACAGTTAGGCCGTGGTTTACGTCTTAGTGCAGGCAAAGATTTTCTTACTGTTCTTGATTTTGTGGCACAGGTAAATAAACAGTATGACTTTAGTAGCCGTTTTCGTTCCTTATGCTTGCGTAAAGACCGTAGCATTGAAGAGCAGGTGGCCAATGGCTTTACATTATTGCCTCATGGATGCTCAATTTATATGGAGAGCAAGGCTAAGAGCTATATCTTGAACAACATACATAGCGCCATTTATAACACACGCCGACTGATTAAAGAGCTAATGGCCTATGATACAGTGCCTACCTTGGCTCAGTTTGTTGAAAACTGTGGTCAAGATGTTCGGCTGATATATAAGGGTAACAACTGTTGGACCACACTGAAAAGTGCGGCAGGCAAATGTCAACCAATAGAACATGATGCAATAGGCGAGCGTTTGATGAAAGGAATAGGTAATCTTACCCATATTAATTCGGTGGCATTTTTACGGTTTATCAAACGTTTTATTGCGAATGGCTGCAAACTGGATGATACTGATGATACAGGAGTGAGCAATGCCGATGATAGGTTTGCTATTATGCTTTATTATGCTCTGTTTCAAGAAAAAATTAGCAAGCTTGGGTTTGATAATATATACGAAGCATTGTATAAGGTAGACAACTATCCTTTACTTAAGCAAGAGATTGCAGAACTTATTGATTATTTGCACGAAAATCTTGAATTTAAAACTTATCCCATGGGGGCTGGATTGCCCGAAGGCCTTGAACTATACGGCTGCTATACCCGAGAAGACGTGTTTGCGCTGTTCGGACGACAAACGGCCGACAAGCGTATGCAGGGCGTGGCGGCAGGTGTGTTTTCTATTGACGAGAGCAATATAGAATTGTTTTTCGTTACGCTGAATAAATCAGAGAAAGACTTTTCGCCGTCAACCAATTATAACGATTATTTTATCAGTGAGCGTCGTTTTCACTGGCAATCGCAAAACACCATGTCGCATGCCAATGCAGGTGCAAGATATGTAAACCAATGCAATAATGGCAGGCGCTTCTTGCTGTTTGTACGCGAAGATAAAAAAGACGGATATGGCAATACCAGTCCTTATTATTGCATGGGGTTGGTTGACTATGTAAGTTCGCACGGCAATTTTCCAATGAATATTGAATGGCAGCTGAAGCAACCTGCCATGGCAAAATTTATAAAGGCTGTATAACTTTAGAGTGTATGAAAACGATAGATGTTGTAGCTGCCATCATTGTTCACGATGGCAAATATTTGGCCACACAACGTGGTTATGGCGAATATAAAGATGGGTGGGAGTTTCCTGGCGGAAAGATTGAGGCTGGCGAAACACCAGAGGAGGCTTTGTGTCGAGAGATACGCGAAGAGTTGGCCGTAGATATTTCTATCGACAAATTGCTTTGCACAGTCGACTACGACTATGTATCCTTTCATCTACATATGTTATGTTTTATATGCCATGTGGTGAAAGGCGAATTGCAACTTGTAGAGGCTGAGGCAGCGCGATGGCTGAAGGCTGATGAACTGATGGGCGTTGATTGGCTACCCGCCGATAAAGAGGTGGTAGCGGCGATATTTCGGCAATGACAACAATTAAGCGCGTCTTTATATGCTGGAAATATAAAAGGCTGAACATCATATATTCGATGTTCAGCCTTTTTCTCAATTGTTGTTTCGTGGTTGAAACGTATGACGATTATTTCAGATAATCTTCAAAATATTGTGTGATGCGTTCATGCAAGTGCACACTTTGATGTCCGCGCATGTTGTGGGGCTCGCCAGGATACATGAAGAAATCAGGTTGGGTGCCAGCTGCGATACATGCTTTGAGGAACGACAGGCAGTGTTGGGGCACTACTGTAACGTCGTTGTATCCTTGTATTATTTGCAATTTGCCCTTAAGGTTTTTTGCCTTATATAGCAGCGATGTCTTCTTGTAGCCTTCGGGGTTGGTTTGTGGCGTGTCCATATAGCGTTCGCCATACATTACCTCGTACCAGTGCCAGTCGATAACAGGTCCACCTGCTACGCCCACCTTAAACACATCGGGGTAGGTGGTCATGAGCGAGATGGTCATGAAGCCACCGAAACTCCATCCGTGTACACCAATGCGGTCGGCATCAACATAAGGAAGTGTTTTAAGATATTCAACACCTTTCATTTGGTCTTCCATCTCAACCTGACCTAATTGGCGGAAGGTGGCTTGTTCAAATTCTTTACCACGATGTTCGCTTCCGCGATTGTCGAGGATGAAGCACAAGTAACCTTTCTGTGCCATGTAGGTCTCCCAGCTACGGCTGCTGTAGTGCCAGCGAGCATCGACATTGTGAGCATGTGGTCCGCCATACACATATACCACTACGCGATATTTCTTCGTGCTATCAAAGTTGATGGGTTTCACCATGCGGTAGAATAATTCAGTGTCGCCGTTTTTAATAGATCCCATGCTGTATTCGGGCACGTTGTAACCTTTCCAAGGGTCTTCGGCAGTAAAGAAGGGTGTCGCCTTTCCGTTAGCTGTGTTAACAATGGCAATCTTTCGAGGTGTGGATGGGGTAGAGTAGTTGTCGTACACATATTCGCCACTGGTGCTGAGCAGTGCGTTGTGCCATCCTTTACCTCCATCATCGGCCAAGGTGCGTTTGCCGCTCTTTACATCAACAGCAAAGATGTTGCACTGTATGGGTGACAACTCGTTTGAGGCAATGATGATGCTTTTGCGTTTTGTGTTAAAGCCCAGCATATCCATTACTTCCCATTTGCCACTTGTTAGTTGGCGTATGTTCAGTTTGTTCTCTTTTCCTAAGGTGCAGAGATACAGATGGTTGTAGCCATCCTTGCGGCTTTGCATGATAAAGCTGTTGCTATCCCAAGGTAGGAAAACGATAGGGTTCTGGGGCTCAACATATTTCTCGTCGGTTTCGTGGTACAGTTCGCATTGTTTCTCGCCTGTTTCAGCGTTGTAGGCTACAAGGTGGCAATCGTTTTGATCGCGGTTCAGCTCAAACATATAAATTGTCTTGCTGTCAGGACTCCAACTGATGTTTGTGAAGTAGCGGTCGGTGGGGTCGCCAGTCTGAAGATATACCGTCTTGCCTGTATTGAGATTGAAAACGCCTACTGTAACTTTATGCGATGTCTCGCCCGCCATAGGATATTTGTCGGGAGCTGCAGTAGCAATGCACGACTGTGTCTCGGGATGGTTGAAGCCTATTTCAGGAATGTCGACCTGAGGATAGTCGGTCACCATGCTCTGGTCCATTCGGTAGAAGGCTAACTTTTCGCCATCGTTGCTCCAGTATGTACCTTTATTTATACCAAACTCGTCGCGATGTACACTTTGTCCGTAAACAATATCGCGTGAACCGTCGGTGCTTAGTTGCCATACCTTCAAACCGCGTGTTACATACAGGTTGTTGTCTTTTAAGTAAGCCACAGCTTCGCTTGCCGGACAGGTTTCAAGTATGTTTTCGCCGTTTTCAAAGTTGTGTTCTGACAGCAATGCGTGTTTCTTGAAATCGATGGTGTATATCTTGCTTCCCGTGTTCACCACTACGATGCTTTTGTTAGCGTAGGGGAATGATGTTTGATACAACGAGTGTACTTTGATGTCGCGTGTGGGTGCAATCCATTGGTTGATGTCGTTTTTGCCGAACAGTTTTGTTTCTTTGCCTGTTGTCTTGTTAACAAGATAGCAAGCATCGGCATCTTGGCGTACCAGTTGGTTGCCCCACCATGTACACCAGCGGTTTTTGGGCGACATGTTGTGATAGTTCTTGCCACCAAAGTTGAGGTCTTCAAGTGTGAACGACTTGTCGCCTTTCTGTGCATCTACACAGCCCAGTGTTTGGGCTTGTGTGGCCGCGGTAGATGATAAGGTTATCATGGTTGCCAGTGCCAGTTTATATAATGACTGTTTCATAAAATGTATCTATTTACTTTATGTTAATGACGAGAGGCTTAGTCTTCATCGTTATAGTCGTTCTTTCTGAAGCCGCCACGTTTACCACCTTTGTCGAAGCGCTTGTCGCCTTTATCAAAGCGTTTTTCACCGCGTCCTCTACTATTGTCTCGATCGAATGATTTGCGCTCGCGACGTTCGCCATATTTTGAGCGTTCACCATCGAAACTACTGCGGCGTTCGCCCCCGCGTGTACGTTCTAATGAGTGGAACTTAAATGAGCGAATGTCGGCCTCGGCGTTTTCTTCGTCTTCGTCGAGACGTTTTTTAAACTCGCGGTTCTTTTTAAAGCGATGTTTCTCAGCCATCTGGCGCTTTTCATCATCGGTTTTTACTACGCCACCTTCTGATCTGAAGTCGCGCATCTTGCCATCGAAAATGCTGTACTTGCGGAATTCGCACTCAAGCGATCCATTGTATACAGGTATCTTGATAGAAGGCTTTAAGCCTATCTGCTCGAAACATTCTTGACGATAGCTCAGCACCCATGCCTCATTGCCCATAAATTCGTGTTTCAGACGTTCGCCTATCATCTTGTAGGTGCCCAACAGGTTGGGGGTAGAGATGCGTTCGCCGTAGGGCGGATTGGTGATAATAATGCTCTTTTCTGCAGGCTTCTTAAAATCTTTAAAGTCGGCTTCTTCAACAGTGATGTCGTTGGTGAGACCTGCTGCACGCACATTGAGGCGTGCCGTGTTAACGGCTTTGATATCAATATCGTAGCCATAGATGTGGTGCTTAAACTCGCGCTCTTGGCTTTCATCGTTGTAGATACTGTCAAACAGATCTTGATCGAAATCGCTCCAGCGCTCGAAGGCGAACTCTTTACGGAAGATGCCAGGGCTCATATTGTGAGCGATGAGGGCTGCCTCGATAAGTAATGTTCCTGAACCGCACATAGGGTCGATAAAGTCGGTGTCGCCGTTCCAACCCGACATTAAAATCATACCTGCAGCCAATACCTCATTGAGGGGGGCTTCTACTGATTCTTGACGGTAACCACGACGATGTAACGACTCGCCACTAGAGTCGAGGGATAGGGTAGCTTTGTCTTCTGCGATATGAATGTTCAGACGGATATCAGGGTTAGCAACCGAAATATTGGGACGTGTGCCCGTCTTCTCACGGAACTGGTCAACGATAGCGTCCTTTACCTTGTAGGTTACGAAGCGTGAGTTACGGAACTCTTCTGAGTAGACGACTGAGTCGACAGAGAATGTCTTGCCTTTTTCTATATATTGGCTCCAGTCTATTTTCTGTACCTCGTTATATACATCATCGGCCGATGCTGCCTTGAAATGGCAGATGGGCTTTAAAATGCGTATGGCGGTGTGCAACTGGAAGTTGGCGCGATACATCATTTCTTTGTCACCAGTGAACGACACCATACGGCGTCCTATCTGTACGTTGTTGGCGCCCAGTGCTGTCAGTTCTTTTGCCAACACGGGTTCTAGGCCCATGAATGTTTTGGCAATGAGTTCGAATTCGTTCATTTTTATTTTTCTTTGTCTTTATCTTTATGTAATGTATGTTTTCTTATTTGCTGTTGTTGCCGCTATTGGTGTAGTATTTTGTTGTGTATGGTTCCATGTCTTCGGTTATCCATACGTTAGCACCTACAATACAGCCTTCTCCAATGGTGATGCGTCCTAATACGGTGGCATTGGCATATACCACGACATTGTCTTTCAAAATGGGGTGGCGGGGGATGCCTTTAATAGGGTTGCCGTCCTCATCTAGCGGGAAACTCTTGGCTCCTAAGGTTACGCCTTGGTAAAGCTTAACATTGTTGCCAATGATGCAGGTGGCACCTACAACAACGCCTGTGCCGTGGTCGATGGTGAAATGACTACCGATGGTGGCAGCAGGATGTATGTCAATGCCTGTTTCTGAGTGTGCCATCTCTGTTATCATGCGTGGAATAAGGGGCACACCTAACAAGTATAGCTCGTGTGCTATACGATAATTGGTAAGCGCCTTGATGACAGGGTAGCATGAGATGATTTCTCCAAAGTTTTCTGCTGCGGGGTCACCATTAAATGCTGCTTCAACATCGGTTGCCAAAATGTGGCGTAATGCTGGTAGACGTTCTATGAGCTGAAGTGATATCTCCTCTGCCTTGTTGGCGATGGCTATGTTGTGCGAGCATAATACACATTCTTCGTCGGGGGTATTGAAGCATAGGCCTGCTTGCACCTGGCTGGTAAGCAATGTGTGTAGCCGTTCAACATTTACTCCGATATGATAACGTATGGTTTTTGTGCAAACCGAAGAGTTGCCATAATAGCCAGGAAAAAGGATAGAACGTGATAATTGGACAATTTCTTCGAGCGCCGTGCCCGAAGGTAAAGGATTTCCGTCGCGATGTTGGTGGAACAAACCTTTTAGCGAATTGGCTTCTGAAAGTTGGTTCACAGTAGCGGCGATAACATGAGTCGTATCGTTTGTACTCATTTCGAGAGTTTGTGCATCAATAAAAATATGCCACAAAATTAATAAAAAAAATGGAAATGTAAGTTATTTCTATACTTATTTGTTCATATTTTTTTATTTATCAGCGTGTTATGAGGCGTTATGTGTGTTGTAGGTTTGTATGTATACAGAAACAGGGCTACACTTGTATGAAGTGTAGCCCTGTAATTATGACTGTGAATAGATTATTCTAATCAAATAAATTTATTTCACTTTGTCAACGATAGCCTTGAAAGCCTCGGGGTTGTTAACAGCGAGGTCAGCAAGAACCTTACGGTTGATTTCGATGCCAGCTTTGTGCAGGGCACCCATCAAAGTTGAGTAGCTCATGTTCTCGAGGCGTGCAGCAGCATTGATACGCTGAATCCACAAAGAACGGAAGTTACGTTTTTTATTGCGACGGTCACGGTAAGCATAGGTCAGACCTTTCTCCCAGGTGTTCTTTGCTACCGTCCAAACATTCTTTCTTGCTCCAAAGTAGCCTTTGGTAAGCTTCAGAATACGAGTTCTCTTTGCTTTAGAAGCAACATGATTAACTGATCTTGGCATAGTTTTTCTTTCTTTTTAAAAGTTTGACTAAAAATTAACGGAGGCAGAGCAAGTCACGAACCTGTTTGAGGTTGCTGTTGTCTACAATTGTCTGATGAACCAGATTTCTCTTCTGCTTCTTGGTCTTCTTAGTCAGAATGTGACTGTGGTAAGCGTGATGTCTTTTAATCTTACCAGTACCAGTGAATCTAAATCTTTTTTTAGCACCGGAATTTGTCTTAACTTTTGGCATTGTTTTATTGTTTTATAATTATTTATTAAGGTGGCAACGCATATACCTGGCGTTACGCACACATTCTCGTATTCGTTATCTCTATGTATGGTGAAAAGAAATTATTCAGCAGTTTCCTGCAATTTCTTCATAGCTTCGCTGCTTATTTTGGCGTTTGCCAGCAGTCCACCGTTATTGTTCTGCTCTTTCTCGGCTTGAGCTTGTTCTTTCGCTTCAGCCTCACGTTTCTCGCGGTCCATCTTCTGTTGGCTCTTTTTGGCTACACCTGCTTTCTTGGGTGCCAAGTAGAGGAACATTTTCTTTCCATCGAGTTTTGGCAGTTGTTCTACCTTTGCATATTCCTCAAGGTCGTTTGCAAAACGTAGCAATAATACCTCGCCTTGCTCTTTGAAGAGAATAGAGCGTCCGCGGAAGAAGACGTAGGCACGCACTTTATTGCCTTCGCTGAGGAATTCTTGTGCATGTTTGAGCTTGAACTGATAGTCGTGCTCATCGGTCTGTGGTCCGAAACGTATCTCTTTGATATCAACCTTAACCTGCTTTTGTTTCATTTCCTTAGCACGTTTCTTCAGTTGGTAGAGGAACTTGCTATAGTCGATGATACGACAAACTGGAGGTTGCGCATTTGGTGAAATCTCAACGAGATCTACGCTCTGCTCCCGAGCCATTTCTAATGCTTGGCGAGTAGGCATGACCGTAGAGCCACTCTCACCCGCAATTCTCACTTCCCGAACGCGAATTTGTTCATTCACGCGGTACTGGTTCTTCATTTTGTCATTTTTCATCCATTCACTTTATAATAAGCGGCTGCAAAGTTACTAAAATTCACTTGATTGGCAAAAAATATTTGCACCTTTTTTTGCTACCGCCTTCATTTCTTTCACTTTTTGGGTTCTTATGTGGCGCAGAAAGCCTCGCTTCGGTGTTCTCATAGTGTGAGAAGGTGCGGAGCGAGGCTTTTGCTTTGTTTGTCTGCAGGCGTAGTGGCCTTGCAGTATTTTTATTTTTCTAAGTCGATTTTCTTTACGCGGCGTTCATGGCGTCCACCTTCAAAAGATGTTGTAAAGAAGTTGTCCATGATTTTTGCTGCTGTCTTATTGTCGACAAAGCGTCCAGGGAGAACCAGTACATTAGCATCGTTGTGCTGACGTATGAGCTGTCCTATTTCGGGGCACCAAGCCAAGCCTGCGCGTACGCCAGCGTGCTTGTTTAATGTGATACTTATGCCTTCACCGCTTCCACAGATGCCGATGCCAGGATATACCTCACCACTTGTAATGCCTTCAGCGAGAGCGTGACCGAAGTCGGGGTAGTCGCAACTCATGTCGCTATAAGTGCCGTAGTCTTTGTACTGATATCCGTGAGCTTCAAGATATTCAATCACAAATTTTTTTAAAGCAAAGCCTGCGTGGTCGCAAGCGATGCCCACTGTCTTGATTTCCATAGGCTGTTTTGTTAATGGTTAATGTTATTATTTGGTAATAAACGATTTTACTTCGTTGTAGATGTTTTCGGCGGTGAAGCCTAATTTTTCATCGAGCACCTTGTAGGGAGCTGAGAAGCCGAACGAGTTAAGGCCGTAAACCTTACCGTTAGCACCTACTAAGCCTTCAAGAGTAACAGGAAGTCCGGCTGTGAGGCCGAATATTTTCGCGCCCTTAGGCAGAATTTGCTCCTGATATTCGGCTGATTGTGTGCGGAACAATCCCTCAGACGGAACGCTTACGATGCGCACTTTAATGCCGTCTTTGCGAAGCAGTTCAGCGCTGGCGACGAGTGTAGAAACTTCTGAACCAGAAGCCAACAAGATAGCATCATATTCAGTGTCAGAACCACCAACAATGTATGCACCCTTGCGTGCCTCTTCATACTGTGTGCCTTCAGGCAAGCTGTTTACATTTTGGCGTGAGAAGATCAGTGCTGTAGGTGTGTCCATGTTTTCTACAGCCATCTTCCAGCAGACTGTAGCTTCGTCTGTATCGGCAGGACGGAATACGCGTACCGAGTCGTTTCCGTTGTGATTCTTAAGTTTCTCCATCAGGCGTATCTGTGCCTCTTGCTCTACAGGCTCATGGGTAGGACCATCTTCGCCTACGCGGAAAGCATCGTGTGTCCAAATGAACTTAATAGGAACCTGCATAAGAGCTGCCATACGGATGGCGGGCTTCATGTAATCAGAGAAGACAAAGAATGTGCCGCAAGCGGGGATAACACCTCCATGCAAGTACATACCAATGCATACGCAAGCCATGGTGAGCTCGCTTACGCCTGCCTGGAAGAAGGCACCAGTGAAATCGTTGGGGGTGATGTCGTGTGTCTTCTTAAGGAAGCCGTCGGTCTTATCTGAGTTGCAGAGGTCGGCAGATGAGCATACCATGTTGCCTACTTGTTCAGCCAATACTGTCAAGCAGTTAGCTGAGGCGGCACGTGTGGCTGCATCGCGCGGCTGTACTAATGCGCTCCAGTCTACTTTGGGTGCATTGCCAGAGAACCACTCGTCCATGAGGGCTGCTTTCTCGGGATTGGCATTACGCCATTCTTGTTCTGCAGCGTGACGCTCGGCTACAATCTTTTTCAGTTCTTCATTGCGTTTAGCATAAAGTTCCTTTACGTCATCGTATACGATGAAGGGGTCTTCAACGTTGCCACCAAGGTTCTTTACCGTATTTATATAGGCGTCGCCACCAAGTGGTGCACCATGAGTCTTTACGTTATGTTCATAGCTTGTGCCATCGGCTTTGCGGGCTCCCTTGCCCATGATGGTGTGGCCGATGATGAGAGTGGGGCGTTTCTCTTCCTTGTTTGCAAGGATGAGGGTAGCGCGTATCTCTTCAGGGTCGTTTCCGTTGATGTGGAATACATTCCAACCCCAAGCACGATACTTCATCTCGGTATCTTCATTCATTACCGCATCACACTCGGTAGAGAGCTGTATCTCGTTGGCATCGTAGAACATGATAAGATTGTTCAGGTGAAGCAAGCCCGCAATGCGACCTGCGCCCTGTGAAATCTCTTCTTGTATGCCACCGTCAGAAATATAAGCGTATATCTTATGCTGCATCATCGTATGGCCCAGTCGTGCCTCAAGAAATTTCTCGGCAATGGCTGCGCCTACTGCAAAGGTGTGTCCCTGTCCTAAGGGACCTGATGTGTTTTCTATGCCACGTGTAATGTCGCGTTCGGGGTGTCCAGGAGTTACTGATCCCCACTGGCGGAATTGTTTTAGTTCTTCAATAGAGAATTTTCCTTGCAGCGCAAGAGCCGAGTAGAGCATCGGTGACATGTGGCCTGGGTCGAGATAAAATCTGTCGCGACCTTCCCATGTAGGGTTCTCCGGGTCGTAAGTAAGAAACTCGGAAAAGAGTACATTAATGAAATCGGCACCACCCATGGCACCGCCAGGATGTCCAGACTTTGCTTTCTCAACCATCGATACAGCCAGAATTCTAATGTTATCTGCTGCATGATTCATTAATTCAGTATTGTTCATTGTTATGTTGTTTATATTCTTAAATCGAGTTAGTTGATGCCTTTCATGAGCCAGCGAAGGCTTGTTATAGGCATTTTTTCGGTATTAATAGTGCAAAGATAATGAATATCGTTGATATTTCGTAGCGTGTAAGCAAATGTTTTTTGTTTTTCTTCTTTTTTTTCGCTTTTTTCTTTATTTGTTTTGTCTTGCCATATATTTACACTACCTTTGCACAACTATTTGCACCTTATTGTAATGTAAAGAAACCTTTTTCTCTATGTCGTGTTGGTAGAGGAGAATGTGAAAATAATGAATATAAAATTAAAAAACAGAGCATAACAGAAATGAGCAAAGGAAAACTGGCCAAGTTTGCCGATATGGAACGATATAGCAATGTGTTCCAATACCCCTATTCAGTGATTGATAATGTACCCTTTGAAATGAAGGGAGAGTGGGGAAGACAGTATTTCAAGAACGACAATCCTATCGTGTTAGAGCTGGGTTGTGGTAAAGGTGAATATACTGTAGGATTGGCAAAACTGTTTCCCAATATCAACTTCATTGGCGTAGATATTAAGGGCGCCCGTATGTGGACGGGGGCCACGCAAGCATTAGAAGAGGAATTAAAGAATGTTGCCTTCTTGCGTACCAATATTGAGATTATTGATCGCTTCTTTGCGTCTGGCGAGGTGAGCGAGATATGGCTTACGTTTAGCGACCCACAGATGAAAAATCCTCGCAAACGTCTTACCAGCACCTTCTTTATGAACCGTTATCGCCATTTCTTGAAAGATGGAGGCGTGGTGCATTTGAAAACCGACTCTAATTTTCTTTTTACATACACCACATATATGGTAGAACGTAATGCTCTACCATTGTTGTTCCGTACTGAAGATTTGTATCATACCGAGGGTATTGATGCTCAAACCCAAACCATATTAGGCATACAAACCTACTATGAAAGTCAGTGGATAGAGCGTGGCCTAAATATACGATATATGAAATTTCGTTTACCACAAGAAGGCGAGTTAGCTGAGCCCGATATTGAGATTCCGCTCGATGATTACCGTAGCTACAAGCGTCCTAAGCGTAGCGGACTGGAAACAAGCAAATAATATTAATTCGTATCTTTTGCAAACCACATCTTCATATTGACAGAAATTATAACACAAACATATCACAAATCACAATTATAAATATAAAAAGCATTTAGAATCTATGAAGAAACAATTTGTTGTAATCTTAACAGCCCTCTTCGCGCTTGGTACGGCAACGGTATCGGCTGTTGACGGCAAGAAGCTGACGGCTTACGTAAATCCGATGATTGGCACAAGCGGAATGGGACATACGTTTCCAGGAGCTTGTGCCCCATTTGGAATCGTGCAGCTTAGCCCTGAAACCGATACCATTCCCCAGAACGTTGATGGACGTTATCAGGGAAAGGTGTACGAATATTGTGCTGGCTATCAGCATACTGATCCTACTATCGTAGGCTTTAGTCATACGCACCTCAGTGGTACAGGTCATTCCGATTTAGGCGATATAATGCTGATGCCACAAACAGGACGTCTGCGTTTAAATCCAGGGACGGCTACTCATCCCGATGCTGGCTATCGCTCACGATTTAATCATGACACTGAGAAGGCTGCCCCTGGCTATTATGAAGTAATGCTTGCTGATGAAGGCGTTCGTGCTCAACTTACAGCTACCCAGCGTGTAGGTGTACATAAATATACATTTCCTAAAGGTGCCAACTCGCGTGTTATTCTTGATATGTTGCATGGCATATATAATTATGATGGCAAAGTGTTGTGGAGCAGCATACGCGTAGAAAACGACACTTTGCTCACCGGCTATCGTATCACCAATGGTTGGGCCAATTGCAATTATACTTATTTTGCCATTACACTGAGCAAGCCCATTAAAAGCTATGGCTACCGCGATATGAAAAAGCCTAAGTATCGTGGCTTTATGGGTAAGTTGCGTTTGCATGAAAATTTTCCCGAGATTGCAGGTCGCGACATTGTGGCCTATTTTAATTTCGACAACGTTACATCGCAAGAACTGGTGGTGAAAGTGGCGCTATCGGCCGTGAGCACTGAGGGCGCATTAAAGAACCTCAGAAGCGAGGTGGGCGGAAAATCGTTTGAGCAAGTGTATGCTGAAACCGATGCGCAATGGAATAAAGAACTGGATGTAATAGAGTGTACAGGTACGTCAGACCAGTTGGCCATGCTCTATACATCGCTTTATCACACTATGATTAATCCGTCGGTATACATGGATGTCGACCGCCAGTATCGTGGTCTTGATGGCAATATACATCAGGCAAAAGACTTTACTAATTATACCATCTTCTCGCTATGGGATACCTATCGCGCGCAGCATCCGTTGTTGGGACTACTAAAAACCAGCCGCAATACCGATATGGTTAAATCAATGATAGCCCATCAGCAGCAAAGCGTGCATCACTTATTGCCAGTGTGGAGCCTTATGGCCAATGAGGGCTGGTGTATGACGGGATATCATGCCGTATCAGTATTATCAGATGCTATTGTAAAAGGGGCCGATGTTAATAGAGATGCAGCGCTCAAAGCGATGGTTGAAACGGCCACTTGTCCTTACTATGAGAGTGTAGGCGACTATATGAAATATGGTTATGCGCCATTCGATAAATATGCAACAGCTGCATCAAACACCCTTGAGTATTCATACGACGACTTCACTATTTATGCTGCAGCAAAGGCTTTAGGGCGTAACGATATAGCAGATATCTTTGCCAAACGTGCCTTATACTATCGTAACACTTTTGATACGACGGTAGGCTTTGCTTCGCCCCGACGTGTTGATGGTACATTTAAAGCCGATCTTGATCCTTATCAGACCTATGGCGAGGGATTTATTGAAGGCAATTCATGGAACTTTTCGTTCTCTGCTCCTCAAGATGTAAAAGGGCTTATTAGCCTCTTCGGTGGCGACAAGCAGTTTGTGCAAAAACTCGACAACCTGTTTGACATGGATTTGCCCGAAAAATACTATAAGGATAATGAGGATATTACGGCCGATTGCTTGGTAGGTGGATATGTGCATGGCAATGAGCCCAGTCATCATATACCTTATCTCTATGCATGGACATCGGCTCCCTGGAAGACGCAACAATGGTTGCGCACCATTATGAATAAAATGTATCGTAACCATATACGCGGATTGGGTGGCAATGACGACTGTGGACAAATGTCGGCATGGTATATCTTCTCGGCATTAGGCTTCTATCCTGTATGTCCTGGTACCGACCAGTATGTATTGGGTGCTCCCTATCTTCCTTACATGAACGTGACACTTGAAAATGGTAAGCACATTGTGGTAAAAGCTCCTAAGGTGAGTGATAAAAACCGTTATGTGCAAAGCGTGAAAGTAAACGGTAAACCTTATTCAAAACTGTATCTCACACACAAAATGCTTACCGATGGATGTACCATCGAGTTTGCTATGGGCAGTAAGCCCAACAAAAAGCGTGGCTTGACAGCTGATGCCAAACCTTACTCAATGACCAAATAAATCATTTTATTAATAACGTTAAAAACAATTCACTAATGAAACTAACAAATGTATTGGCGACACTATCTGTCGCAACAATTATTGCTTCATGCGGAACAACAAAACTTACTGCCGACAATGGAAGCATTGCTGGCGGACTGAAAGAAACAAAGAAACAGCAGGTAGCTGCAAAGCGTTGGAAAAATTTCTCGATACCTAAAATTCTGTTTGAGGATAAGGCTCCGCAGAGCCAAGGGTCGAAGATTTATCATGCGCTCATACCTAATCCTACTGCATATATAAATAAGGTGGCACGTGAGGTGTTAAACACCCTCTATTATTCAGAGAAAGACAGCATACCCGCCTTTAATGTGTTGCATTACACGTTAGAGGATGTTGATGGCGTCTCGGCAAAAGGTGGTGGAAACGGTAATGTGAGCATTTTCTATAGCACCCGCCACATACAAAAGTCGTTTGCGAATAATGATACAGCGCGGGTCGACTTCGAAACACGTGGCGTGTTGTTACACGAACTAACACATGCCTTTCAGCTCGAGCCTCACGGCATTGGCTCATATGGCACGAATAAAACCAATTGGTGCTTTATTGAAGGAATGGCCGATGCTGTGCGTGTAGCCAATGATGGATTTCATGGCGAGAAAGATCGACCTAAGGGCGGTAGCTATAAAAATGGATATCGCTATACAGGCTATTTCTTGGCTTGGATACAGCAAACCAAAGACCCCAACTTCTTGCGCAAGTTTAACCGCACTGCAATCGAGTTGGAAACATGGTCGTGGGATGCAGCCATACAAAAATGTTTAGGAAAACAATACACCATCGATGCGTTGTGGCATGAATACCAAATTGCGATGGGCGACATCAAACAGTAATAAACAAATATGTTTTTTTTTTGATGATATGAAAAAACTTTTTGTAATACTTATGGCCTTGTCGGGGCTTACGTTAACAGCTTCAGCTGCTAAAAAGAACAATGTTGATGGCCGAAAAACGGCTGTCGACTATGTTAATCCATTTGTAGGAACAGATGGGTTTGGTAACGTATATCCTGGCGCCCAGGTGCCTTTTGGTGGCATACAAATCAGCCCTGACACCGATGAGCACTTTTACGACTGCGCGTCGGGATACAAGTGGAAGCGTAACTCGATACAAGGCTTTTCACTTACGCATCTCAGTGGTACAGGTATTCCTGATTTAGGCGACTTCTTATTCATGCCAGGTGTGGGGGAAATAAAACTTCAGCCAGGCACCGATGATGCCCCTGATACCGGCTATCGCTCGCGTTTCTCGCATAACGCTGAGGTGGCCACGCCAGGTTATTATAGTGTAATGTTAAGCGACTACGGTGTGAAGGCAGAGATGACATCGGCTGTACGCAGTGGTATGTTGCGCTTTACATATCCTAAGAGCAGTGATGCCTTTGTGTTAGTAGATATGAATCATACGTTATGGCAGAAGTGTGTATGGTCGAATATCCGTGTAGAGAACGACTCTACCATCGTAGGTTATAAACTGGTGAAAGGATGGGGACCAGAACGCCACATCTATTTCAGAGCGGTATTCTCAAAACCGTTCCGCCAGTTTACCATTTATCAAGATAAAAAGCCTGTGATATATAACACTTCGCGTTTTCGTAGTAATCGTGAGGCTTGGGGACCGAACCTGTTGTTTACAGCACGTTTTAATACCTCTGAAGGTGAACAAATTACAGTGCGCACAGCAATCTCGGCAACCAGCACAAATGGTTGTATCGTTAATATGCGTGAGTTGAACAATCGTTCTTTCGAAGATGTTCATCGTGATGCTGTGCAACGATGGAACGATGAGTTGTCACGCTATGTAGTTGAGGGCGATGAGGTGCAAAAAGCCACCTTCTATACATCAGCCTATCATGCCGCCTTGTGCCCATATGTATACGATGATGCCGATGGTAAATATCTTGCGTTAGATAAGAATATAGAACAAGAAAATGGGTTTATAAACCGCTCTGAATTTTCATTATGGGATACCTATCGCGCCTTTCATCCGCTCTTAAATTTGGTGCATCAAGATGTGCAGGCTGATGTGGCTAATTCGTTGTTGGCTCATTACGACAAAAGCGTAGAGAAAATGTTGCCTTATTGGTCTTTCGCAAGCAATGAAACATGGTGCATGATAGGGTATCATGCAGCTTCTGTGTTGTCAGACATGATATGCAAAGACGTGAAAGGCTTCGACTACGAGCGTGCTTTTGAAGCTATGGTTACCACTGCTATGAATGAGCATTACGATTGCTTGCCCGACTATCGAGCGTTGGGGTATGTGTCGTATGATAAAGAGGCTGAATCAGTATCGAAGACACTTGAGTATGCCTATGACGATTATGCTATAGCACAGGCCGCGAAGAAGCTTGGCAAAGAAAAAGAATATGCCTATTTCTTAAACCGTGCCATGAGCTATCAAAACTTGTTCGACAACGAAACTAAGTATATGCGTGGAAAAGATGCCGCTGGACATTGGCGCACACCCTTTGCACCAGTGGCTTATCAAGGTCCAGGCTCTGTAAACGGGTGGGGCGATATTACCGAAGGTTTTACCGTGCAATATCATTGGTACGTACCACAAGATGTGCAAGGGCTAATGAACCTCATGGGGCGTGACATCTTCCGTCAACGTCTCGACTCGCTTTTCCAATACGAATTGCCCGAAGATATACCTGGTGCACACGACATACAAGGGCGCATTGGCGCTTACTGGCACGGCAACGAACCTTGTCATCATGTAGCTTATCTGTATAACTATCTTGGTGAGGGCTGGAAGTGCCAAAAGTGGGTGCGTCGCGTTATCGATGAGTTTTATGGCGACCAGCCAGGCTCATTATGTGGCAATGACGACTGTGGCCAGATGTCGGCATGGTATATTTTCAACTGCATGGGCTTCTATCCCATATGTCCTTCCAGTGGATATTACAACATTGGGTCGCCAGCGCTACCTGCCATCACTGTTACGATGAGTAACGGAAAGCAGATACGTGTGACGACGAAAAACTGGAGCAAGAAGGCTGTGTATGTTGACAAGGTGTTTATAAATGGTAAACCCTATACAAAGTCGTACATCACCTGGGAAGATGTAAAAGATGGCATTAACTTGCAGTTTGTGATGAGCACCAAGCCCAACAAAAAATGGGCTGTGTCAAGCCACGATATTGCCCCATCGGTATCGCTACCAGGGCAGACGCTACAGTATGTGAAACCGCAATAACTACATGATGTGTAGACGAGGCAACACCGTGTTGTGGTCGTCTGCACTTCATACAATATAATGAAATTAGTATATATTTGACATTATGGACATTACACTTTATCCAAAGCTTATTACAGATGCATTGGCTACGGTAACTTATGCCGGAACCAAGAAGAACATTATTGAGAGCAACATGCTGGCCGACGACATTCGTATCGATGGCATGAAGGTGCAGTTTACGCTTATCTTTCCACGAGATACCGACCCCTTCCTTAAGTCGACATTGAAGGCTGCCGAGGCTGCTATCCACTATCACGTGAGCAAAGATGTGCAGGTAACCATCAATACCGAGTTTACATCAAAGCCACGTCCAGAGGTGGGAAAACTGTTGCCACAGGTGAAAAATATCATTGCAGTAAGTTCGGGTAAAGGTGGCGTAGGAAAAAGTACGGTGGCAGCAAACCTCGCCATTTCATTGGCCCGTTTGGGCTATAAGGTAGGATTGCTCGATGCCGACATTTTTGGCCCCTCTGTGCCTAAAATGTTCGATGTTGAAGATGCACGTCCTTTCGCAGTAGAGAAAGATGGTCGTAACTTGATTGAACCCATTGAAAAGTATGGTATAAAGTTGCTTAGTATTGGCTTCTTTGTTAATCCTGATACAGCAACCCTATGGCGTGGCGGTATGGCATCAAATGCCTTGAAGCAACTGATTGCTGATGCTGATTGGGGTGAGCTCGACTACTTTGTTCTCGACACCCCTCCTGGAACCAGCGATATCCATCTCACCCTGCTCCAAACGTTAGCCATTACGGGTGCTGTTATTGTCAGCACACCTCAGAACGTAGCTTTAGCCGATGCACGTAAGGGCATTGATATGTACCAAAACGATAAGGTGAACGTACCTATCCTCGGCTTGGTTGAAAACATGGCATGGTTTACGCCTGCCGAATTGCCCGAAAACAAATACTACATCTTTGGTAAAGAGGGATGCAAAAATCTTGCCAAGGAGATGAATGTCCCCTTGCTGGCACAGATACCTCTTGTGCAGAGCATATGCGAGAACGGCGATCAAGGTACCCCCGCTGCGCTTGATGTTAACACGATAACAGGCCAAGCATTCATCAATCTGGCACAAGCAGTGGTAACGGTTACCAACAGACGTAACAAAGAGCGCGCGGCTACAAAAATAGTGGAGGTGAAGAATCATTAAAACCATTGTATCACAAGATGTTATACTTTTGTAACAGGTGTTGATATTTATTGCGTTGATGGCGTAACGATGGGTTCGCCTTCAACGCTTTTTTATTGATAAAGCATCCTTCAAAGTTATAGCTTGTTTGAGGTGTTGAGGTTGTTGTGTAATTCGTAACATTGTGCCTTCATTTTTTTGTTTTTAGACATTTATTATCTGTTAAAAACAAAAATGTCTGTCTCTTCACAGAGGCAGACATCTTATCTCAACAAGTATTAGCATTTTAAGGCATAAAGATTGTATTCAGGATAACGATTGCAAAGTTACGTTTTTTTTACATTCCTTACAAATTTTTTTTTATGTTAAACAACATATTTCTAAATATTCGTGAAGAAATGTAGAGGTTTTGGCGTTTTTTATTTATAAGCTATATTTTTGTAATGCAATTTCTATATAAAGAAAGGTGTAATTTCGATTTTTTTATGTAAGTTTGCAGTAAAATTTTAATTCGAATAATAAGTTATGAAGGAAGAAAGACCTGAAGAAGAGAAGAAGAGCATTAGCTTCGTAGAACAGATGGTAGAGAAAGACCTTGCCGATGGCAAAAACGCTGGACGCATTCAGACACGTTTCCCGCCAGAGCCCAATGGCTATCTGCACATTGGACATGCCAAAGCTATTTGTATGGACTTCGGAGTGGCCGAGCACTATAACGGAGTGTGCAACCTCCGCTTTGATGATACAAACCCCAGCAAAGAGAACAATGAATATGTTGAAAATATTCTAAACGATATTCATTGGTTGGGTTTCCAGTGGGGCAATGTTTATTACGCTTCTGATTATTTTGAGAAGTTGTGGGACTTTGCCATTTGGATGATAAAGAACGGGCATGCTTATGTTGATGAGCAGACTGCCGAGCAGATTGCTGAACAGAAGGGCACACCCACTACACCTGGTGTGGCTTCGCCTTATCGTGACCGCCCCGTAGAGGAGAGTCTTGAACTGTTCAACAAGATGAACACACCTGAGGCTGTTGAGGGTAGTATGGTGCTTCGCGCTAAGCTGGATATGGCCAATGCCAATATGCACTTCCGCGATCCCATCATCTATCGTATCATTCACACACCGCACCATCGCACAGGCACCAAGTGGCACGCCTATCCTATGTACGACTTCGCACACGGACAGAGCGACTTCTTTGAAGGCGTAACCCATTCAATCTGTACGCTCGAGTTTGTACCTCACCGTCCGCTTTACGATAAGCTGATTGATTATTTGAAGGAGATGCGTGGCGAGACTGAGAATCTGCACGACTTCCGTCCTCGTCAGATTGAGTTCAACCGCTTGAACCTTACTTATACAGTGATGAGTAAACGTAAGCTTCACACTTTGGTTGATGAACATCTTGTAGCAGGATGGGACGACCCACGTATGCCCACCCTTTGTGGTATGCGTCGTCGTGGTTATTCGCCCGAGAGCATCCGCAAGTTTATCGACTCTATCGGTTACACCAAGTTTGATGCCCTGAACGACATGGCACTGCTTGAAGCCGCTGTGCGCGACGATTTGAACAAGAAGGCCACTCGTGTGTCGGCTGTGCTCAACCCCGTGAAACTGGTGCTCACCAATTATCCTGAGGGCCAGACCGAAGAAATGGTGTCAGTAAATAATCCTGAAGATGAAACAGCAGGTACACACACCATTACCTTCTCAAAGAACTTGTGGATTGAGCGTGACGACTTTATGGAGGATGCTCCGAAGAAGTTCTTCCGCATGACACCTGGCAAGGAGGTTCGTTTGAAGAACGCTTACATCGTTATGTGCACAGGATGCACAAAAGACGAGAACGGAAATATTATCGAAATTCAGGCTGAATATGATCCGCAAAGCAAGAGCGGAATGGAAGGCGCTAACCGTAAGGTAAAAGGCACACTGCATTGGGTATCGGCCGATCACTGCCAGAAGGCGCAGGTGCGTGTTTACGACCGTCTGTTCAATGTTGAGAACCCTTCGGCCGATGAGCGCGACTTCCGCGAATTGCTCAATCCCGACAGTCTGCAAACCATTGATAACTGCTACGTAGAGAACTATGCCGCCGAGAGAAAGCCAGGCGAATATCTGCAGTTCCAGCGTATCGGATACTTTATGGCTGATGCCGACGGTGCTCCCGGACATCTTGTTTACAACAAGACCGTGGGCTTGAAAGACACGTGGGCAAAACAAAACAAATAATGAACAATAAGGATAATAAATTCAATAATAAAGCTTTCACCGAGCTCCTGAACAAATATAAAGCTGTTCAGGAGTCGGATGAAAGTGTTTTCTTCGACTTGGACGACCTTGTCGATGTTTCTGATTATTATTATGAAGAAGGCGACTTGCAAAAAGCTAAGCAAGCAGCCCAATATGCCATGCGCCTATATCCAGGTGCATTGAAACCTATTGCTATCCTTACCCGAATGGCGATGCTCAACGATAACAATGTAGAGCTTGCTAAACAATTGGTAGCAATGGCCGATGATAAAAACGATATTGAATATTATTATCTTCAAGCCGAAATCATGATCATGGAGGAGCGCATTGATGAAGCTGATCAATATCTTGAGGCTAAACTCCATGTGATTGATGATGACGACCTCAGCGATTTTTTGATTGAGGTTCCCACACTTTTTCTCGATTATAATTTGCCCGAACTGGCCCAGAAATGGATGCTGCGCACTGATGAGAAACAGTCGGCCGACTATCAAACGTTAGAGGCGAAGGTGGCTTATAGCGAAGGCAACTATCAGAAGAGCGAAACCATCTTGCACCGTTTGTTGGATGATGAGCCTTTCTCAACAGAGCTATGGAATTGTATGGCCTCGTCGCAGTTTATGCTGAACAAGGTGCAAGAGTCGATGGAGAGTAGTGAATATGCTATTGCCATCAATCCGCACGACAAGGATGCTTTACTGAACAAAGCTCATTGTTTGGTGTGGTTGGGACAGGTAGATAAAGCTGTCGACTATTACAAACGCTGTGTTGACCTCTCGCCTGATGATTGCTATCTGTGGTCGATGTATGGTTATGCTTTGCAAGAGGCTGGCCGAAACGAAGAAGCCATTGCCGCCTTCGCACATGTTGAAGCCGAGAGCAAAGACCCTATCATGGTAAGCAAGATGGTGAAAGAAACGGCTTATGTGATGATTAATATGGGCAAGCAAGACGACGTGATTGTATATCTTGATAGCGCCGAGAGTGCCCACCATATTAATCATGTTGACCGAATGGTGGTAGAGGGGTATATACATCTTGCAGCCTTTCGCGAGAAGAATGCCAGCGACTGCTTCTTATATGCTATCATTAATTCGAAGAACGACCCTGCGGTATGTTTGCAAGTGGCTTGCTGTTATTTTGATTTCGGCATGTTCCAGCAAACGCACGACCTCTTGGTGGCCCTCTTCGCACAACCAAACCTCGACTTTCAAGATGGCTATGCCTATCTGGCCTATGCCTGTCAAAAGCTTGGACTTCACGACGAATTTTTGTTGTATCTACAGAAGGCGTGCGAGATTAATCCGCAAGAGGCACGTTATATATTGAAAGAACTGTTCCCTAACGATTGCCCTGTGAGCAATTATGAAAACTATGCTCGCCAACATCATTTATAAGGTTGACGGTTGGGCGTTAAGACTGGCCTGTGTTAAGACTGGCCTTACCCTGTTATTATTTTTTATTTTAAACAATGAATTGGATTACTTCACTATTAGGAAATCTTAATTATGGCACCATCTTCTTTTTGATGATGCTTGAAAGTACTGTTATTCCTGTTCCCTCCGAACTTGTTGTTTCGCCAGCTGCCTATCATGCAGCTGCAGGAAACCTTGATGTTTTTCTCGTCATCCTGTTCTCAACATTGGGTGCCGATTTCGGAGCTACCATCAACTATGTAGCAGGTTATTATTTGGGTCGTCCCATTATCTATCGTTTTGCCAATAGCAAATGGGGCAAGATGTGTCTGCTCAATCAGCAGAAGGTAGAACAGAGCGAGCGCTATTTTGACAATCATGGCATGGTGGCCACCATCACAGGTCGTCTTATCCCTGGAATCCGCCACCTTATCTCTATTCCTGCAGGTTTGGCCAAGATGCATTATTGGAAATTCTTGCTTTATACAACATTAGGCGCTGGCCTGTGGAACTGTATTCTCGCTGGCCTGGGTTGGTATCTGCATACCATTGTTCCTGAAGATCAGTTACACGACAAGATTCTTGAGTATGGCGAGTATATCAAGTGGATTATTCTTGTACTTGTTATCGTAGCTATTATTTATTTCCTTATACGCAAAATGCTGAAAGGTAAGAAAAACGAAGAATAATAGATATATATAAAAAGTAAAGGCGAGATATTGGCTGCATTGAAGCTAATATCTCGCCTTTTATTTTGATTGTGTGCTATCGAATAGAAAATTCTCCTTATTTGTCTCCCGAGAATTGTCTGATACGTTGCTCTTCTGAAATCTTGCAGATGAGCAGCAAGTTGTCTTTCTCGGCTACGATATAGTCGTCAAGGCCTTGTACCACAACTTTCTTTTCTTGTGTGGTATGTATCATGCAGTTATGGGTGTCGTACACATTGATGTCGGGCCCAATGAGGCTATTGCCATACAAATCGTGGCGAGTGTGCATATACAGCGAGCTCCATGAGCCGAGGTCGCTCCATCCAAAACTGGCGGGACAAACGAAAATCTCTTCTGCCTTTTCCATGATGGCATAGTCGACAGAAATGTTTTCACATTCGGGATAGTGCAAGTCAATCATCTCTTGCTCTTTGTCGGTGCCATATATGCTCAGCATGTTTTCAAAAATCTTGCTGATGGCGGGGCTGTATATACGAAAGGCGTTAACAATGGTGCTGACGCTCCAAATAAAAATTCCAGCATTCCAGAAAAAGTTGTTCTGCTGTATATATTTTTGTGCCGTTTGCAAGTCGGGCTTTTCGCGGAAGGTGTCGATGCGGAATATCTCTTTATTGCGTGGCGAGCTTGAGCTAAGATCGGCCTGTATGTAGCCATAAGCCGTTTCGGGGCGATTAGGCTTCATGCCCAAGGTAAGGATAGCATCTGTTTCGCTGGTAAACTTTAAGCATTGTGTAATGACACGTCTAAACTCGGCCGTATCCATGACGATATGGTCGCTGGGGGTGATAACGAGGTTGGCCTTCGGGTCCTTAGCCTTGATGTGCCAGCTTACGTAGGCAATGCAAGGGGCTGTGTTTCGACGGCAAGGTTCCAGCAAAATGTTTTCGGCAGGCACTTCGGGCAACTGCTCTTTTATCCAGGCATCATATTTCTTGTTGGTCACAATCCATACGTTCTCGTTAGGGCATAACCCTTTAAAACGGTCGTAGGTGAGCTGAAGCAACGAGCGTCCTACGCCCAGCACATCGATAAACTGTTTAGGCTTGTTTTCAACACTCATGGGCCAAATGCGGCTACCAACGCCGCCAGCCATAATGACGATATGGTTGTGATTATTTGTCATACTTATTTTTGGATATATAATGCAAATGTAATCATTTTATTTTGAACAAAAAAACTTTTTACTTACAAATGTCCCTTCTTTGAGAGTAGGATGCAAGTAGGTGTGTGTTTTGCATTATTAATTGATGTTTCACTTGTTTGTGAGGCAAAAAGTTAGTGGGGATGTGAAACGAAAAAAGAGAGTTGAGCGCGAATGTGTCTAACATTACACGTCAACTCTCTTTATATTTAATCCTTTTTCAGGTATTGTATCGCTCTTTACACAGGGGTGTTAGAGCCATAGCTTGCTTCAAAGCTATTAAGCCAAGGCGATGAGGTTTTCCTCGCTCTTAACTTTACCTTCTTTGAACAGCCATCCGATACCCAGAAAGGTCTCTTCTTTGCTGATTTTAGCTGCTTTTGCAATTTCTGCTACAGTAAGGGGCTTCTCGGCAGCTGCCAAAGCCTGATAAACGTCACCGGCGCGGAAACCTACGTTCTCAGCATTTACTGCTACCTCTGCTACCTTCTTTGTTGTCTTCTTTGTAGCTGTTGCCTTTGTAGCACATTTTTTAGTTGTTGCTTTCTTTTCTACCATAATGATTTTAGTTAACATTCGTACCGAACAATTTTATTCTTCATTCGGAATAAATATACTGCAAAAGTACGATTATTTTTAATAAAACGTTAACTTTACGGCTGCAAAAAGCTCTAAATCAGTAATTTTACTCGTTTTCTTGACTTGCGTCAACATTCAGGTGCAATTCTTCCAACTGTTTGGGGTCCAATACAGAAGGTGCGTCAAGCATCACGTCGCGGCCGCTATTGTTCTTCGGGAAGGCAATGCAATCGCGTATCGAGTCGAGGCCTGCCATGATAGAAACAAAGCGGTCAAGACCGAAGGCCAAACCAGCGTGAGGAGGTGCTCCATACTTGAATGCGTTGATGAGGAAGCCAAACTGTGCCATCGCTCTTTCAGGTGTAAAACCCAAAATTTGGAACATCTTTTCTTGCAGGTCGCAATCATGAATACGAAGGCTACCGCCGCCTACCTCTATGCCGTTGCATACAAAGTCGTATGCCTTAGCGCGCACCTGTTCGGGATGCTCGTCAAGCAAAGGAATATCGTCGGGGTTAGGCATGGTAAAGGGATGGTGTGTTGCCATGAGACGCTGTTCTTCGTCGCTCCACTCGAAGAGAGGGAAGTCGATAATCCACAAACACTCAAACTTATTTTTGTCGCGCAGACCAAGGCGGTCGCCCATTTCCAAACGCAGTGTGCAAAGCTGCACGCGAGTCTTATTGGCATTGTCACCACAGAGAATAAGCACGAGGTCGCCATCCTTGGCACCCATTTTTTCTTTCAGTTGTTGCAGAACCTCTGCCGAGTAGAACTTGTCGATGCTGCTCTTTACAGTGCCGTCGGCATTGAATTTTACGTATACCAAGCCCTTTGCGCCTACTTGCGGACGCTTTACAAAGTCGGTCAGTTGGTCAAGCTGTTTGCGAGTATAGTCGGCGCAGCCAGGCACGCAGATACCGCCTATATAGTTGGCATCGTCAAACACAGAGAATGTGCCAGTGCCTTTCAGTGTGTCCATAAGCTCAACAAACTCCATACCGAAACGCAAGTCGGGTTTGTCGCTACCAAAGCGGCGCATAGCGTCGTGCCACGTCATCTGCTGCAACTTAGCGGGCAATTCTACGCCACGAATTTCTTTAAATAGGTGGCGAGCCATGTCTTCAAACAGGTTGATAACATCGTCTTGATCAACAAACGACATTTCGCAGTCAATCTGTGTAAACTCGGGCTGACGGTCGGCACGCAAGTCTTCATCGCGGAAGCATTTGGCAATCTGGAAGTAGCGGTCAAAACCACTCACCATAAGCAGCTGCTTCAGGGTTTGTGGGCTTTGGGGTAGGGCATAGAACTGTCCTGGGTTCATGCGCGAGGGCACCACAAAGTCGCGTGCGCCTTCAGGCGTACTACCAATAAGGATAGGTGTTTCAACCTCGATAAACTGCTGCTGGTCGAGGAAGTTGCGTATGAGGATGGTCATCTTATGACGCAGCTCTAAATTCTTTCTTACGCAAGGACGACGCAAGTCGAGATAGCGATATTTCATACGAATATCGTCACCGCCATCGGTGTTATCTTCAATGGTGAAGGGAGGTGTTTGGCTCTTTGAGAGAACGGTCATCTCTTTCACCATAATTTCAATGTCGCCAGTAGGAAGGTTAGCGTTCTTGCTTTCGCGTTCTCTTACAGCACCTTTCACCTGGATGCAGAATTCACGTCCCAGCTTTGAGGCGCTGGCGCACAGGTCGCTGTCCGACTCTTCGTCAAACACCAGCTGTGTTATACCATAGCGGTCGCGCAGGTCGGCAAAAATCATACCGCCCATTTTTCTTACTCGCTGTACCCATCCGGCCAAGGTTATTGTCTTGCCGGCATCAGAGAGCCTAAGCTCTCCACATGTATTTGTTCTATACATTGCTGATAAAAACTTAATATTTTTCTTTATGGTGCAAATTTACAAAAAAATATCAATAAGTAGGTGTTCTGAATTAATTTAAATGATTTTTGTTCTATTTTCGTTTGTATGTTCAGTTCAAAGTGAGGTAGATAGAGGCTTCTTTCACTAAATAACAATAACGGTCATGTAGCCCCATTTACAAGGCGTTAAAGTGGTAAACAGGTGCCAAATGTTTTAATAAAGTTAAAAATAAGGCTTGATGTATATGCAGTGTGGATAGATTTGCTAACTTTGTAACCAATAAAACGTAAAAGTATGAAAAAGTTTCTATTTATTGCCTTTCTGTTGTTAGGCCATATTGGCTTCGCAATGGCACAGAAAAGTAATGTCGCTGAGATAAAGTTTGACACGACAGTACATGATTTTGGAACATTCTCAGAGAACGAGTCAACACAGAAGTGTGTGTTTACATTCACCAATGTGGGCAGTGCTCCGCTCGTAATCAATCAGGCAGTGGGAAGCTGTGGTTGCACCATACCGCAGTATACAAAGGCACCCATACGTCCTGGCGAGAAGGGCGAGATAAAGGTAACGTACAAGGGCAAAGGTCTTTATCCCGGCCATTTCAAAAAAACCGTTACTGTGCGTACCAATGGCGACCCCAGTATGGTTCGCCTCTATATTGAAGGCATAATGACTGATGCTAATGCAGAGGCGAAGTAAGAAGTAGTACACATTAAATAATTAAATACGAAAAAGCATGACTTCCTTCTTTAAGGAGTCATGCTTTTTCTTTTGGTGGACATTGAATAATGCTTTTTCTAATGAGGAGTGGCCGTTAGCGGAACACCTTCTCAAGGAAGGCCTTAAGGCAGCGCCTCCATGTGAGCCATTCGTGGCCCGTGCCCTGCGAGGTGAACTGCTCGTAGTGTATGCCCGCATCGTCGAGAGTCTTCGTGAGCTTGGGTATGCCCATATGCTCCTCGGTGCCACCGCCTATGAAGAAGTAGCGCAGCAGACGGTTGACACGGGTGCTGTCTTTTAGCACGCCGCCGTAGCTGCGGTCGACGTCGAGGCCGTAGACGGCACCGCTGAACAGGCCCAGCCAAGCGAAGCGGTCGAGGTGCGGTAGCACGATGTCGACGGCCTGGTGGCCGCCCCACGACAGGCCTGCCATGGCCCTGTACTCGCGCTGCGTCTTGGTGCGGAAGGTGGCATCAATAGTGGGAATGAGGTCGTTGAGCATGACGGGATAGAACGAGGCCCCAAAGGTGCTCTCGTCGACATTGCGGCTACCTTCCTGCCTGGGCACGTTGATGTCGCCGCTCTCCATCACCACAATCATGGGCACGGCGCGGTGCTGCGCAATCATGTTGTCCATGATGTGCTGCAGTCGGCCCTGCTTGGTCCATCCGCGCTGGTCCTCGCCCATGCCGTGCTGTAGGTAGAGCACGGGGTAGCGCTGCTTCATCTTCACCTCATACTCGGCGGGGGTGTACACAATGGCGGTGCGCCATGCCTTGGCCGAGGACGAATAATAGGAGAGCTGCCTCACCTGGCCGTGGGGCACGCCCTGCTGCGGACGGTAGTAGTCGCCTTCCGCGCCTTCGGGCACCTCCAGCCCGCTGGCCAGACGACTGTAGGCGAAGAAGGTCTCGCTGGCGGGATCGACCACGCGCACGCTGTCGATGTCGAGGAAATAATAGTGGAAGCCAACGGCCAGGGGCGGCGTGGTGATGCTCCATGTGCCGTCGCCATCGCGCGTCATGGCATACTCTGTGCCGGCCACGTGGGCCTTCACGTCGGATGCGTTGGGCGCGCTCACCTTTATGATGGCGCGGCGCTGACTGTCAATCATAGGATAGGTGGCCGACGGTATGTTCCATTCCGACGGCTTCTGGGCCCATGCCGCCACTGACGACAGAAGGCCCAATGCTAAAGTAACGATTACTTTTCTCATAATTAAAATAGGTATCCTTAATTCCGCAACACTATTATAAATTAAACTTTTTAAGTACCTGAACAACAAAAAGCTCTTGCTTTGGCAAGCGGCAGAGCCGAGCGGCCCAGGATTTTGTCATGTCGAAGAATTCACTTATCTTAGTGTTGCAAAACAAACAAGAGAATTCAACGATAGACATGGCAAAAATACAAATTAAATCTGAGTAACTCACTCCTTTTGGAGGAATATTTCACTCATCCGACACTTCGCACTTGTAGCTCCGACACTATTGCATTGAGCAAGCTCTACTTTTTTATCCTATGCTTGACATCTTTCCCACATAGTATTATATTTCCATTTGTCATACAGGTAAGCAAAGACAAAGGATAGTACGGCAATAACTGCCAAAACTTTTTTGTTACTTTTGATCACTACTGTCCCGTTAAAGTGGGCTAATCGCTCTTTGAATTAATTGAAATACAGTCTTTTGCATGAGATTTTAATGGTGCGACGATTTGAATTTGTACTTTTGCAGTTATCAATGATACTGCACGATGAACAAAGACAAATACGTTTTCTCCCAATTGATAGAATTTCTCGACAATAACAAGTTTCGTCATTTGGTTGACAAGTATGATGGAAACCGCTATGTAAAGCATTTCACTTGTTGGAATCAGTTGCTTGCTATGATGTTTGGCCAACTGAGTAATCGAGAGAGTTTGCGAGATTTGATTGTTGCTTTTGAAGCACATAGAGCAAAGCAATACCATCTCGGATTAGGGCGTAAACCTATTGCGAAAACGACATTTGCTTCAGCCAATCAGAATCGTGACTACCATATCTTTGAAGACTTTGCTTTCTATATGATGGAGCAAGCCAGAAAGAAACGGATAACGGATATCTTCAAGTTGAAAGGCAATGTGTATGCCTTCGACTCAACGACCATTCCATTGTGTTTGTCGGTCTTCTGGTTGGCAAAGTTCCGTAAGAAGAAGGGAGGAGTAAAAGCACATGTACTATATGACCTCGAAACTTAGGTTCCAGCTTTCTTCCACATCTCTACAGCATCAGTTTACGACTCAAAGGCAATGAAGGAAATTCCTTAAGAATCAGGTTATTACTATGTTTCGACCGTGGATACAATGCATTCAAGGAACTTTTCAAAATACATCAGCATGAATCATTCTTTGTTGTGCGAGCAAGAAGAATCTGCAATACAAATGCTGTAAATGGAGGCGCAGATTGCCAAAGAACATATTGACAGATGCTGTGATTGAATTCACTGAATACAATTCATACCGGAAGTATCCGGAGAAACTCAGACTCGTCAAATTCTATGATGAAGAGCAAGGTAGGGAGTTTGCTTTCCTGACCAATGCCTTTCACCTTACAGCACCAGAAATCGCCAACCTTTACAAGAATAGGTGGCAGATAGAGCTGTGCTTCAAATGGCTAAAGCAGCACCTCAAGATCAAAAAGTTCTGGGGAACTACCGAGAACGCTGTCAGAATACAGATAGCGGCTGCTATTACTGCCTACTGCCTTGTGGCGATTGTCCAGCACGATATGAAGTTGAAACGCTCGACCTACGAGGTCTTGCAAATCCTCAGCATATCATTGACGGACAAAACACCGCTCAGGGAACTGTTCGATAAGACTTATTCCAATGATGTCAAAGAGCAATTTGGTCCCCTCATTCCGGGGCTATTTGATTAATATTAAACTCGTCCCAATTTTAACGGGACACTAATGAATGAGATTCATAAGTTACGAGTGTCCTGATAAAATTGGGACACTTTGACCACAATTATTAACTGTTCAACAAGAGCCTTATCTGCTGATCAGAAACTTAAATTAACATAACTTCTTTGTACTGTGTATTAATGAAAGTTTAAAACATCTGTTAATAATAGTATAACTTGCCCAGATACAATTTGAAGACGAATAGCCTCTCCTTCTGCAATAAGGACTAAGAAATCAATTTCTCCAGCACCTACAGGATAAACAATCGAATATTGATTCGCTGTATTGGTATTTACTTGCCAACCATGCGGATCAAGATATAGGTCAAATCCCGAGTACATACCACGAAATGCGCCGCTTCTCTGAATCATAGACCATGTTTCGTCTTCGTCAATGTCAATTTTTGCAACCATACCTCCAAGCATGCCTCCTCGCTTAAAAACAGAACCTCCTCCAGGACAATTATCGTCAGTTAAGTTCGCTAACAGTTGACCATTTTTGTATACACCGATTCTTTTGAATCTGAAATAGAAATCCATTTCACCATTCAAGATAGATTGAATTTTTTGTTTTGCATTCATATCGTTTCTTAATTCCGCAACACTATTATAAATTAAACTTTTTAAGTACCTGAGCAATAAAAAGTTGCCCAGGGTTTTGTCATGTCGAAGAATTCACTTATCTTAGTGTTGCAAAACAAACAAGAGAATTCAACGATAGACATGGCAAAAATACATATTAAATCTGAGAAACTCACTCCTTTTAGAGGAATATTTTCAATCTACTTCTGTGGTGGCTCATGTACCCAAGGATGTCACTACTCATTTGATGAACCATCTCTCACTTCATCCGACACTTCGTACTTGTAGCTCTGACACTATTGCATTGAGCAAGCTCTACTTTTTTGTAGTTGAACCCTCTGGGAACAGAGACATGATTTGGGCGAAGATACTCTTACCTTGATTCATATGATTTTGACCTTGCATTATTATCAAATACAAAAGTACAAAATCACGAGCTGTAAAAATTCTATCGCTGTAAATCATTGTAATTTTACAACTTATTTAACTACCAACGGATTCTCTCCGGACAGTAGTAAATTTGCGTATAATTTAATTCTTTTAGTCGTAGTTCGGAAGGCTCATCTAAATGCGTGCAAAACGCGAAAGCTCCATCTCCTATGCTTGTTACAGAGTTTGGAATAGTGACGCTTTGAAGAGATTCGCACCAAATAAAAGCTCCATCTCCTATGCTCTTTACAGAGTTTGGAATAGTGACGCTTTGAAGAAATTTGCACCAACTAAAAGCTCCATCTCCTATGCTCGTTACCGAGTTCGGAATAGTGACGCTTTGCAGAGATTCGCACCTTCTAAAAGCGTAATCTCCTATCTTCGTTACAGAGTTCGGAATGGTGATGCTTTCAAGAGATTCGCACTGTTCAAAAGCGTGATCTCCTATGCTTGTTACAGAGTTTGGAATAGTGACGCTTTGAAGAGATTTGCACCAACTAAAAGCTCCATCTCCTATCTTCGTTACAGAGTTCGGAATGGTTATGCTTTCAAGAGATTCGCACCAAATAAAAGCTTCATCTCCTATGCTTGTTACAGAGTTTGGAATAGTGACGCTTTGCAGAGATTCGCAGCAACTAAAAGCTCCATCTCCTATGCTTGTTACAGAGTTCGGAATAGTGACGCTTTGAAGAGATATGCACGAGCTAAAAGCTCCATCTCCTATGCTTGTTACAGAGTTCGGAATGGTGACGCTTTGAAGAGAATAGCACCTTCTAAAAGCTCTATCTCCTATGTAGGTTACTGAACTTGGAATGGTGATATCTTGAAGAGATCCACACCTTCTAAAAGCTCTATCTCCTATGTAGGTTACTGAACTTGGAATGGCGATATCTTGAAGAGATTCACACCCGCTAAAGGCATTTTTACCAATATATTCTATATTTGATAGTCCAATAGATTTTAATTTGTTTTTATTTATAAAACGAGACCAAAATGCATTAGCACATATTTTTTTTGATCGATTATCTATATTAAAAACAGATTTCCAATAAATAGCACCATAAACAATTCTAAAATCAGAAGAATATAAAATTCCATCTTTTATGATAAAGTTTTTAGATTGAATATCCATATTCATAATATAGAAGCATCCTCGCCATGGGTTGTTATGGGCAATATATTTTACGGATGTTGGAATATTACATGAAACCAAATCATTGTTAGCAAATGCCACAGAACCGATAGATATTATCGTAGAGGGCAGCTTTACACTTCTAATACCAGTATATTGCAAAGCACCATTGCAAATAACTTCTGTTCCTTCTCTTACAACATATTCTTTCTCGCGGAATGAGTAAGAAGCCTCTAATAGCTTTTTCCCATCGCGACTATACTTAGGGTCTGCTGAATTATTATCTGTTCACAGACAGAGGGTAGCAGACGTAGCCCC
>OHUE01000204.1_pt1 | contig 36626 bp, 32 predicted proteins | sample 1579111 | NCBI WGS metagenome assembly OHUE01 (sample SAMEA3879524, study PRJEB24766) | human gut metagenome | biome: human-associated habitat; feature: feces | place: USA | collected 1985/1987 | reverse complement strand
CACAGCCTATCCTCGTTCGTTCAAAGCTCGGTCTGTACGCCGTCTGCACAGTCGGCATCATCAAAAACAGCGCCGCACTTTGCGACGAGATACTTAACAGCTGCTCGGAAAGCTTTGAAGTAATGAGCAGCGGGAACGTAAATTCCAGCTCGCTCATCGGTGCGCTTATCGCACAGAAAAGCTCGATCGTCGACGGCATCAGATATGCGCAGGAAAAGATCGAGGGTTCAATGTCCCTTATGCTCATGACGAGCGACGGCATCATCGCCGCAAGGGACAAGCTCGGCAGACTTCCTATTATAATAGGTAAGAGAAGCGACGGCTTCTGCCTTTCCCTCGAATCATTCGCATTCCAGAAGCTTGGCTATGAAACCTATCGTGAACTTCTCCCCGGCGAGATTGTAAAGCTTACCTCGGATAAATGCGAAGTGCTTTACGGCGGCGGAAAGGATATGAAGATATGCTCGTTCCTCTGGACTTATTACGGATATCCGAACTCTGTTTATGAGGGCGTTACCGTTGAAACGATGAGAACGAGAAACGGCGAGATCATGGCTGAACACGACATCGAAAAAGGCTGCCTGCCCGATGTTGACTATGTTTGCGGCGTTCCCGATTCGGGAATTCCTCACGCTATCGGCTATGCGAACCGCAGCGGTATCCCGTTCGCGCGTCCATTTATCAAATATACACCGACATGGCCGAGAAGCTTTATGCCATCCAGCCAGTCTATGAGAAATAAAGTCGCAAAGATGAAGCTTATCCCTGTACATGAGCTTATCGAGGGCAAAAAGCTGCTCTTTGTTGACGACAGCATCGTAAGAGGAACACAGATGCGTGAAACGGTCGAATTCCTCTATGCAAACGGCGCAAAGGAAGTTCACATGCGTTCGGCTTGCCCTCCGATAATGTTCGGCTGCAAGTACCTGAACTTCTCACGAAGCACCTCTGAACTCGAACTCATCGCAAGACAGATAATCGATGAGCAGGAGGGCGCTGACGGACTTAAATATATCGACGAATACAGCGACACAAACACCGAAAGAGGCAAAATTCTCCGTGAAGAGATCTGCCGCCGCTTAAAGCTCACCTCGCTCGAATTCCAGTCACTTGACGGAACGATAAAGGCGATCGGACTTGACGGCTGCAAGCTCTGCACATACTGCTGGAACGGAAAGGAATGATTTCCTATGTTTGATAGTATTCATGAGGAGTGCGGCGTTTTCGGCGTCTATACACCGAACAGTCCAGACGCTGCAATGCAGACCTATATGGGTCTGTATGCACTCCAGCACAGAGGTCAGGAGTCCTGCGGAATAGTTTTGAATGACGACGGCGTTTTCAGTTATCATAAAGACCTCGGACTTGTCCGTGATGTTTTTACAAAGGATATACTTGAATCGCTCGGCAGCGGAACAGCCGCTATCGGACATGTCCGCTATTCCACCACGGGCAGCTCCAACCGAAGCAATGCACAGCCGCTCGTTGTGCGCCACGTCAAAGGTCCTATGGCTCTTGCCCATAACGGAAATCTTGTAAACGCAAGAGAACTCCGTGAAACCTACGAAATGCGAGGCGCGATTTTCCACACCACTAATGATACAGAGGTCATCTCTTATGCGATCACAGAGGAAAGACTGAGCTGCCCGTCTATCGAGGTAGCCGTTTCAAACGCAATGTGCAAATTGAGAGGTGCATACTCTATCCTCGTTATGTCCCCGACAAAGCTCATCGCAGCAAGAGATCCCGACGGCTTCCGTCCGCTTTGCCTCGGCAGAACAGCAGACGGCGGCTGGCTCGTATCGTCCGAAAGCTGTGCATTCGACAGCGTAGGTGCAGAGTTCGTCCGTGAGATTGACCCCGGCGAGCTTGTAGTCATCGACCGTGACGGTATCCGTTCGGACAGAAGACACTGCGGCAGACCGTCTCATATGTGCGTATTTGAATATGTGTATTTCGCCCGTCCCGACTCCGTGATAAACGGCGTAAGCGTACATAAAGCAAGACTCCGTGCAGGCGAATTCTTATGGCAGGAACACCCTGTCGATGCTGATGTAGTTATCGGCGTACCCGACAGCGGATTGGACGCGGCACTCGGACTTGCCAACGCATCGGGAATCCCCTACGGAGTAGGATTTATCAAAAACCGCTATGTCGGCAGAACATTTATCCAGCCGACCCAGACGGAGCGAACAAATTCCGTCAAGATAAAGCTCAATGTCATTAAGGAGACCGTCAGGGACAAGCGCGTTATCCTCGTTGACGACAGCATCGTAAGAGGTACGACCTCGAAGCGTATCGTCAACCTTATCCGTGAGGCAGGCGCAAAGGAAATACATATGAGAATTTCCTGTCCGCCGTTCAAAAATCCCTGCTATTTCGGTACGGACATCGACAGCCGGGAGAATCTTATCGCCTGCAGAATGTCGATCGATGAGATAGCAAAGGAGATAGGTGCGGATTCGCTCGGCTATCTGAGCGTTGAGAACCTTAATAAGGTTGCCGAGGACGCAGGCTGCGGCTTCTGCAACGGCTGCTTCACGGGCGAATATCCCGTTGAAGTTCCCACAGAAATGCCAAAGGACAAATTTGAGTTCAAAATTCATACAAAATAATAGAATGCCGATCTGAGGATCGTTCCGAATCAGCACCATAGCGTGCGACCGAAACGGCGGGGGAACGTTTTTGATCTGCGTTTTTCAAAAAGGAGTAAAAAATGAAAAGTTTTTCTGAAAGCTATAAAGAAGCAGGCGTTGACGTTACCGCAGGCTACAAAGCAGTAGAGCTTATGAAGGCTCATGTTGCAAGAACGATGACAAGCGGCGTTCTCTCGGGCATCGGCGGCTTCGGCGGTCTTTTCGAGCTCGATATGACGGGCATCAGCAAGCCTGTTCTCGTTTCGGGCACAGACGGCGTTGGAACAAAGCTCAAGATCGCATTCCTTATGGATAAGCACAACACTGTCGGTATCGACTGCGTTGCAATGTGCGTGAATGACGTTATCTGCTGCGGCGCAAAGCCACAGTTCTTCCTCGACTATATCGCTGTCGGCAAGAACGTTCCCGAAAAGGTAGCCGACATCGTTTCGGGCGTTGCAGAGGGCTGCGTTCAGTCCGAATGTGCGCTCATCGGCGGCGAAACAGCTGAAATGCCGGGTTTCTATCCCGTTGACGAATACGACCTCGCAGGCTTCTCCGTAGGCGTTGTTGACAAGGACAAGATCTTAAAGCCGGATACGCAGAAAGCAGGGGACGTTATGATCGGCATCAAGTCGAGCGGCGTTCACTCCAACGGCTTCTCCCTCGTAAGAAAGGTATTCACAGTAAACGAGCAGAACCTTGCCCGTCACTACAGTGATCTCGGTTCGACCCTCGGCGAGTGCCTCCTTACTCCTACAAAGATCTATGTAAAGGCTGTAATGAAGCTCCTCGACGCTGTTAATGTCAAGGCTATCAGCCACATCACGGGCGGCGGCTTCTATGAGAATATCCCACGTTCTCTCCCGAACGGAATTTCCGTTAAGATCGAAAGAAACGCTGTTCAGGTCCTTCCTATCTTTAACGTTATACAGTCTGTCGGCAATATTCCCGAAAGAGATATGTTCAACACATTCAATATGGGCGTTGGTATGACAGTTGTTGTTGATAAGAACGATGTTGACAAGGCTATTGCAGCTATCAAGGCAGCAGGCGAGGACGCTTATGTTCTCGGCGAGCTTGTAAACGGCGACGACGGCGTTATCATCGCATAAATTTGCAAAATAAACGATATTCGGAATTGGTTTTTTCCCGATTCCGAATATTTTATAAAGAAAGAGGTGCGCCGTGAAAAATATAGTTGTCCTCGTTTCGGGCGGCGGAACGAATTTGCAGGCACTCATCGACTCGGAGAAAAGGGGAGAGATAAAGGGCGGAAGAATCACCTGCGTTATCTCCTCAAAGCCCGATGCCTACGCCCTTGAACGTGCAAAAAAGGCTGATATTCCGACAAAAGTTATTGCACGAAAGGAATATCCCGACAGCATTTCCTACAGCAAGGCTCTGCTTGAAGCGCTCGACAGCGAAAAAGCCGACCTCGTTGTGCTTGCAGGCTTTATGACTATCCTTGACGAGTGCGTGACGAAAAAATATGCCTATAAGATAATAAATGTCCACCCCGCACTTATCCCGTCATTCTGCGGAGAGGGCTTCTACGGACTTAAAGTCCATGAAAAAGCACTCGAATACGGCGTAAAGGTCAGTGGCGCAACTATCCACTTCGTCAATGAAAAGGCTGATGCAGGCGCAATTATCCTGCAGGGAACGGTCAATGTTGAAAATGACGATACGCCCGAAATTCTCCAGCGCAGAATAATGGAAAATGTCGAGTGGAAGCTCCTCCCGAAAGCTGTTTCGCTTTTCTGTCAGGATAAAATAACCATTAAAGACGGAAAGGCATACGTCAATGAATGAGGATAAATTTTCGGGCAAGGCTGACGACTACGACAGATACCGCCCGTCCTACCCGACCGAGCTTGTTGATTGGCTTTTTGCGGAAACAAACGCAAAAACAGTCGCAGACATAGGCGCAGGCACGGGAAAATTCACAAAGCTGCTCATTCCGAAAGCCGAAAAGGTCATCGCAGTTGAGCCGAACGATGATATGCTGAAAAAGCTGTACAGAAACGTTCCGACAGCGCAGGTGATAAAAGCTTCTGCCGAAAATACGGGAATCCTCGACGGCTCGGTCGACCTTGTGACCGCCGCAACAGCTTTTCACTGGTTCGATGAGGAAAAGTTCAAAGCCGAGTGCAAACGCATACTTGCACCGAACGGCAGGGTCGCAGTTATCTTCAACTCAAAGGTGGCTGACGACCTTATCCGTGAGCGTGACGAGATAAGCCGTATCTACTGCGGCTATAAGGGTCACGCAGGCAAGCGCTCGGACAATGAGGGCGATGCTTTTCTGCGGAATGAATACTTCGCCGAGGTCGAATACAAAGAGCTTGAGTTCAGCGTTTCATACGATGAGGACGGCTTTGTCGGCAACACGCTATCACGCTCCTACGCCCTCAGACCCGATGATATCGGCTATGACGGCTACGTCTGGGAGCTTCGTCAGCTTTTCAAAAAAATGAACGATTTCGGCAGCGTTGAACTTAAATATAAAGTGACCTGTTATCTTGGATATTTTGATTAAATTTGGAGGTACGAAATGAAGAAACTTTCTATCGAAAACGAGCTTAAAGCAAACGCTTACCCCGGACGCGGAATCATCATCGGCAAGTCCGCTGACGGTAAACACGCTGTAATTGCGTACTTTATCATGGGCAGAAGCGAAAACAGCCGCAACAGAGTTTTTCTCCCGACCGCTGACGGTATCCGTACCGAAGCTTTCGACCCGTCAAAAATGGTCGATCCGCACCTTATCATCTATTCTCCCGTTCGTGTCCTTGACGGTATGACTATCGTAACGAACGGCGACCAGACCGACACTATCTATGACCTTATGAAAGAGGGAAAAACGTTCGAGGAATCCCTCCGCACAAGAGAGTATGAGGACGACGCTCCGAACTTCACACCGAGAATTTCGGGAATCGTCTGCAATAAGTGCGGCGATTATTCAATGTCTATCCTCAAATCCGCAGACGGCAACCCCGACTGCCGTGAGCGCTTCACTTTCTCCTACGAAAAGCCGCTCAACGGAACGGGTCACTTTATCCATACATATATGGGCGACGGCTCACCGCTCCCAAGCTTTGAGGGCGAACCCAAGCTTGTAGATATGACCGACCTTGACATTGACGCTTTCACAGATATGGTGTGGGATTCACTCAACGCCGACAACAAGGTTTCGCTCTTCGTTCGCTATATCGAACTTGCAACGGGCGAGTCCGACACAAGGATCGTCAACAAAAACGACTGATAAAATTTGAAAGGAATACGAATTATGAACGAAATGCAGCTTAAATACGGATGCAACCCCAATCAGAAGCCATCGAGAATTTTTATGCAGGACGGCTCCGACCTTCCTATCGAAGTCCTCAACGGCAAGCCCGGCTATATCAACCTCCTCGATGCTTTCAACGGCTGGCAGCTTGTCCGTGAGCTTAAAAAGGCAACGGGACTCTGCGCAGCAACATCTTTCAAGCACGTTTCGCCCGCAGGCGCAGCAGTAGGACTTCCTCTTTCTGATACTCTCAAGAAAATTTACTGGGTAGACGACCTCGGCGAGCTTTCTCCGCTTGCCTGCGCTTATGCAAGAGCAAGAGGCGCTGACAGAATGTCCTCCTACGGCGACTTTATCTCGCTTTCCGATGTCTGCGATGTCTGCACGGCAAAAATGATACAGCGTGAGGTTTCCGACGGCGTTATTGCTCCCGGATATACGGACGAAGCTCTCGAAATTCTTAAATCCAAGAGAAAAGGCACATACAATATTATAAAGATCGATGAAAACTATAAGCCTGCACCTATCGAAACAAAGCAGGTGTTCGGCGTAACATTCGAGCAGGGCAGAAACGAGCTTCCTATCGACAACGCTCTCCTTGAAAACATCGTAACAAGTAATAAGGATATCCCCGATGAAAAGAAGCGTGATCTCCTTATCTCGCTCATCGTCCTCAAATATACACAGTCCAACTCCGTATGCTATGTTAAGGACGGTCAGGCTGTCGGCATCGGTGCAGGTCAGCAGTCGAGAATACACTGCACACGCCTTGCAGGTCAGAAAGCCGATAACTGGTGGCTCCGTCAGTCCCCGAAGGTGCTCGGACTTGACTTCATTGACGGTATCCGTCGTGCAGACCGCGACAACGCTATCGATGTTTATATGTCCCCCGATGAATATATGGACGTACTCGCAGACGGTGCTTGGCAGAACATTTTCAAGACAAAGCCGGAAGTTTTCACCGCAGAAGAAAAGCGCGCTTGGCTCGATGAGAACACAGGCGTTTGCCTTGGTTCGGACGCATTCTTCCCATTTGGTGATAACATCGAAAGAGCACACAAGAGCGGCGTAGAATACATTGCACAGCCGGGCGGCTCTATCCGTGACGACAACGTTATTGATACCTGCAACAAGTACAATATCGCAATGGCATTCACGGGAATCCGTCTTTTCCACCACTAATTCAATGCGTAATGCGTAATTCGTAATGCGTAATTTGGGATAACGCACAAAATTTACTGTAGGGACGGGTCTCCCGTCCCGTTTAAACAGACTATTTTCAGAAATTCGGAACAGCTTTCGGAACATATCTAATTCCGAATTAAATAAAAGGGGTACTACAATCAATGAACAAAAAATTTATGACCGTAACAGCGTTCGCAGCTGCTTTGCTTATGCTCACAAGCTGCGGAACATCCGACAACAGCAATACAGAGGAAACAGAAGCTACAACGACCGTCAGCGAGCAGACCGAAGAAGTGACTGCTTCGGAGACTTCCGATGAAACCGAAGTCGAAACTGAGGCAGAAACCGAAGAAACCGTTTCCGAAACCGAAGAAACCGTTTCCGAAACCGAAGAAACAGCTGACGACACAGCACAGCTCACCACTTTCAGCGGTGATTTTTACACTGTCTCGGTAGATACATCAAAGTGGGTCGATTTCAGCGAATACAAGCAGCTCGCTGCCGAAGCCGCAGAAAGCCTTGACAATGGAATTGACCTTACCGCAGAGGATTATAACGAGCTTTGCGATGTTATGTATATGTATTCCGATGTTTCCAAAAGTGCAAATGTGAACGTTGTTTCAACCGATCTTGGCGTTGAAATGGATATGGACGCTGAAGCTGTAGGACCGCTTATGGCTGACAGTTTCGACGCTGTTGAGGGATATAAATGCGACAGCTGGGAGAGCGTTACCGTCAACGGCGAAAATGCTCTCAAACTTGTAATTTCTGGTGATGTTGGCGGAAGCAAGACCAATATGGTTCAGTATCAGCTGATAAAGGGCGGAAAGCAGGTCGTTGTTACTCTTACTGTTGTTGATGCCGAAACAGATGATACGCTTCTTGCGGATTTTGATGCGCTTGTGAATACGGTCGTTCTGAACTAATTGACTGCAAGGTGAATAAGCTCACCATTTTATAAAAAGGACTGATAAAAATGAAAATATTAGTAGTTGGCGGCGGCGGCCGTGAACACGCCATTATAATGAAGCTTGCCGAAAGCAAGCGTGTTGAAAAGCTCTACTGTACCCCCGGCAACGGCGGTATCTCACGCTATGCCGAGTGCTTCAATGTCGGTGCGACAGATATTGACGGAGTTGTAGCACTTGCAAAGCAGCTCAAAGTCGATATGGTAGTCGTAGCTCCCGATGATCCGCTCGTTCTCGGAATGGTAGATGCGCTCAACGCAGAGGGCTTTATGACATTCGGACCGAACAAGGCTGCCGCAATTATCGAGGGCAGCAAGGTCTTCTCCAAAGACCTTATGAAAAAATACAATATCCCTACTGCAAAGTATGAAACCTTTACAGACAGTGCCTCCGCTATTGCTTACCTCAAAGAGCAGAACAGCTATCCCGCAGTCATCAAGGCTGACGGACTTGCACTCGGAAAGGGCGTAATAATCGCACAGAATGAGGAAGAAGCTGTTGAAGCAGTCAAGTCGATGATCGACGGAAAGCAGTTCGGTGAAAGCAGCTCAACTGTCGTTATCGAAGAATTCCTCACGGGACCCGAAATTTCCGTACTCTCGTTCACAGACGGCAAGACAGTCGTTCCGATGATCTCCTCAATGGATCATAAGCGTGCGCTCGACGGTGATAAGGGACTTAACACGGGCGGTATGGGAACTATCGCTCCGAACCCGTTCTATACCGAAGCCGTTGCAAAGGAATGTATGGAAAATATCTTCCTCCCAACAATGAACGCAATGAACGCCGAGGGCAGAAAGTTCAAAGGCTGCCTCTATTTCGGTCTTATGGCAACACCAAAGGGCGTAAAAGTCATCGAATACAACTGCCGTTTCGGCGATCCCGAAACACAGGTCGTTCTTCCGCTCCTCGATACAGACCTCTGCGATATCTTTGAGGCGGTCTATAACGAAAAGCTCTCCGACCTCGACATCAAGTGGAAAAACGAGTGCTGTTCCTGCGTGATTATGGCAAGCGGCGGCTATCCGCAGAGCTATAAAAAGGGCATCGAAATGTACGGTATGGACGAAAACGGTCAGGTAGACGGTGTTTTCGTTTACCACGCAGGCACAAAGTTTGAGAACGGCAGGTTCTACACCAATGGCGGACGTGTCATAGGCGTAACAGCAACCGGTGAAACCCTCCAAGCCGCACTCGATAAGTCCTACGAGGGTGTAAAGAAGATAACCTTTGCAGGCGCACACTACCGCAAGGATATCGGACAGAAAGCCTTACATAATACTTAATTCGTAATGCGTAATGCGTAATTAAGCTTCGCTATTCCGTAAAAATAACCTGTTTTCATTGTTGAACTTTGAAAACGGGTTATTTTATTAATATTAAACGGTTTTTGAATAATTCGGGACGAAAAATATGCCTAAATATTGTGTATGCATTGGGCGGATATAGAATCCGCCCCTACAATACACGGTCACTTGCGGAGCAAGATAATTACGCATTACGCATTAAAAAAAGCTCTGCACTGTGAATACTGTTCGCCCCGTCCGCCGCTGCTGTGATAAGCTGCTTCATCGGTTTGGTGCGAACATCACCTGCCGCAAAGACCCCTTTTGCCGAAGTAATGCAATCCTCACCTGCAACGATATAACCACCCTCGTTCAATTCAACTATATCCTTTAAAGGTGCGGTCGCAGGTCTTGAACCCACTGCAATGAACACTCCGCTTGTGTCAAGGCTTTGTTCTTTACAGCTCTGAATATAACGGATAGAGGATATCTTCTCACCACCGACAATTTCTTTAACGTCCGCACCAAGAATAAAGTGGATATTTTTTGTTTCTTCGGCTCTTTGGCAAAGAGTTTTGTTCGCCCTTAACTCATTCCGACGGTGGATAACGTAAACCTCAGCCGCAATCGGAGCAAGGAACAGCGCATCACTGAGCGCACTGTCACCGCCGCCTATCACAGCTACGACCTTATTTTTGTAAAAAGCGCCATCGCATACCGCACAATAGGAAACACCTTTGCCCGAAAATCGTTCAAGACCTGTGATGTCGGGTTTTATCGGTTCTGTTCCTGCTGCATATACTACAGTTTTCGCCTGTAAAGGTTCTCCACTTTTCAGTAATATTTTGCATATTCCATTGTCGGAAACGATCTTTACTACTTCGCCCTCGATGAATTTTGTACCGAGAGCCTGTGCATGACGGCGGAATTTCATCCCGAGATCGAAACCGCTTTCGCCATACAGTCCGAGATAGTTGTCTACACGGCTGCTGCCCGATATCTGTCCGATGCTTCCGCCGATCCTGTCAACGACGGCGAAAATCAGCTGCGCACGTCCTGCATACACTGCGGCGGATAGCCCTGCTGTTCCGCTTCCGACTATAATTGTATCGTAGATCATATAAGCCCTCCGAATAAATAGGTTTTTAACATTATTTTGTCCGAAAAAATTATAAATATTTCGTCGTGAAATCTTTACAAATGAAGAAAAAGGTGTTATAATAAAGAAGTATTTATTATATCCACCCAATACAAAAGGACGAAAATATGAAGATAGAACCAAATCAAAAATATCTGACGGTTTCATTCTACACAGTCATTACCTTTGCAATTTGTCTGTTCCTTGTCGTTATTGTCCAGAAATTCAGCGTTATAAGCGGTGTGCTTGCTTCATTTGCAAATGTCATTGCGCCCGTAACTTGGGGCATTGTTATAGCATATATCGTCAATCCGCTGATGAAATTTTTCGAGCGATTTTTTGGAAAATGCTTTGAGAAAAAAAAGCCGCGGAGAAAGCTTGTTCGCTCGCTAAGCGTTGCTTTCGGTCTGCTTTCGCTTCTTGCAGTGCTTTTTGCGATAGTCGCAGTGCTTCTGCCGCAGGTAGTTGAGAGCGTTATAGGATTAGCACGCAATTTTAACAGCTATCTGAATAATTTTGAAAGCTGGATATATAAATTTGTCGAGGACTATCCCGATATCTACAGCTTTGTGCAGACGCAGTTCGATAACCTCCAGCCGAAGCTGACCGATTTTATAAACAGCATAGTCCCCAAGCTTGGCGAGTGGGCGATCAAGTTCAAAGACGGCGCAATAGGTTTTATAGGCGGTCTTGGTGACTTTGTTATCGGCTTCATCGTTGCGATATATCTTCTTTTCAGCAAGGAAAAATTCATCGCCCAGATGAGAAAGTTCGTTGCGGCTGTTCTGCCCGAGGGCGGAAAAAATGCCGTTTACAGTATTGCTGCCCGCACAAATAAAATGCTTGGCGGCTTCATTTCGGGCAAGCTTATCGACTCGACGATCATCGGTATCCTTACATTTATCTGTATGTCGATAATGAAAATGGACTTCGTTGCACTTATCAGCGTTGTTGTCGGCGTTACTAACGTAATTCCATTCTTCGGCCCGTTCATCGGCGCGATACCGAGCGCATTTCTGCTCCTTGTTACCGCTCCAAGACAGGTCATTCCGTTCGTCATCTTCATTTTTATCCTACAGCAGTTCGACGGAAATATCTTAGGTCCGAAGATCCTCGGCGACTCAACGGGACTTTCTCCGTTCTGGGTAATGTTTGCTATCTTTGTCGGCGGAGGTATGTTCGGCTTCGCAGGAATGATACTCGGCGTTCCGATCTTTGCGGTGATTTATTCGCTCGTTCGTGATTTCGTAAATTATCTTCTCGAACGAAGAGGACTTTCAACACGAACACTTGATTACTGTGCAAACGATATACCCATTGACGATGAAAAAAAGAACATAATGCATAAGTCGCTTTCGGCTATGTTTAAAATTAACAAAAAGTCCGATTCGGACGAATCGAAAAAGGACGATGAAAAATCGTCCGATAATAAAAAAGATTTATAAAACCGTCTTGTGTTTTTGGGATCAGAACTTGGAAAGGAAAGTTTATGGTAAAGGATATTCAGCAGGAGATCTTAAGAATAAAAAAAGAAAAGGGTATCACGATACTTGCCCACAGCTATCAGGCGGAGGAAATTCAGGAAATAGCCGATTATACGGGCGACTCGTTCAAGCTTTCACAGCTTGCCGCAGAGGACAGGAACGATACACTCATTATGTGCGGCGTTCATTTTATGGCGGAAACCTGTAAAATCCTCTCCCCGAATAAGAAGGTTATCCTTTCCTGCCCCGAAGCAGGCTGCCCAATGGCTGAACAGATCTCCGCAGAGGAGCTTGTCCAGCTTAAAGCAATGTACCCCGACTATACAGTCGTTGCCTATATCAATACAACTGCGGCACTCAAAGAACACGCCGATGTCTGTGTAACTTCAAGCTCCGCAGTTGAAATTTGCAGAAAGCTCGATGCAAAGAATATCCTCTTTATTCCCGACTGCAATCTCGGCGCATTTGTAAGAGATCAGCTACCCGAAAAGAATTTCAAGCTCATTCAGGGCGGCTGTCCCGTCCACGCCGCTGTAAACGAGAAGCAGGTCATCGTAGCTAAGGAAAAGCACCCGAATGCACTCGTCCTCGTTCACCCCGAATGTCAGCCGTCCGTCTGCAGCCACGCAGATTACATAGGCTCGACCTCGGGTATCGTGAACTTTGCCAAAAATTCGGATGCAAAGGAGTTCATTATCGGAACGGAAATATCCATAGCCGAACATCTCCAGTATATCTGCCCCGATAAGAGCTTCTATCCGCTTTCAAAGCATCTTATCTGCCCGAATATGAAGTCAACAACGCTCGTTGACGTTTACAACTGTCTTACAGGCAAGGGCGGACTTGTCATTGATATGCCAGAAGAGCAGATCAAGCGTGCATCGGTATGTATCGACAAAATGTTGGAACTCGGCTGATAAATAAATTCGGAATTATGAATTCGGAATTCGAAATTATTTGCATAGCCTAACTTGGTTTGAGTGATGCGAAGCCAATTAAAATTTACGTCCACGCTTTTTAAAGGGTGGCAGGGGTTGAGGGGACAGCGTCCCTCATCGCTCTCCGCAGAGAGCGAAACTCCCTAAACTAACAGCATAAAATCAGTTGCAATAGCGTAAATAATAACAGCTAAAAAAGGCGCAATTCACACTAAAAAGGTAAAACGAACTATGAAAAATCAGTTTCGTAAACCTTAAAATGTGAATTGCGCCATTCTATTTTATCCAAAAATCTATCCTTGAAGCTTCAACACAGTATGAATAGGCTGTGCAAAATAACGACAGTAACAAAAGCATTTTAAAACAAAAACCGCCGCCCACAAAAAAGTGAACGGCGGTTTGTCATATCTTAGTCAAAAATAACGTAATTGTCTTTTCTTGCAACAGGCGAGGGGATATCGCCGTTTGCATAGCCTAAAATGCAGTTGCCGATGCCGACATAGCGGTCGTCAAGCCCCCATTTTTTCATAAACTCCTTGCCCTCATCGGTCCGGAACATCTCTTTTGCACGGTGTATCCAGCAGGAAGAAACTCCGAGCGAAGCCGCAGCATTCATAAGATTTCCCATAACGAGCGTTCCGTCCTCGAGATATGTGTGCGATGAAGTGTCCGAGAAAACAATTACTACCATCGGCGCACCGTAGAAAGGATCAACGTCCTTGCACATTATCTGTGCGTTGAGCTTTGAAAGCTTTGCAATGGTTTCTTTGTCCTTGACAACGACCATAACGGCAGGCATTTTGTTCATTCCACTCGGAGCATATTCACCTGCGAGCAGTATCTCTTTCAGAACATCATCGGGGACGGGTGTGTCCTTGTAGGAACGCACACTTCTTCTTGTTGTAAGCGTTTTTATTGTTTCGTTCATAAGATCATCTCCATAAAGCTGTAAAGCGGCAAACTTTACAGCTAACTTGTTTTGCTATCTTGTATCCTTTGAAAAACAACGTATCTGCGTCATAACAGAGTGTGTAAAGTATAAACATTTTACAGCTTTTCTTCAAGCCTCAACCCCAAAATGTTTGCATCAACACCGTGCTTGTCCGCAAAGCGTACAGCTGCTTCGGTCAGCTTGGCACTGTTTTTCTCGAAAAGCGAAAGTACAAGCTTGTCCTGCTGCTCCTGCGGAATGAAGCGAAGAAAGTTTTCAAGCACTCCCGGAGCCTCCGCTGCATCAAGCACCGCAGACGGCAGGGGAATATCTGCCTTGTTGACATAAGGGAGAACCGCTCTTATTATCTGCGCATAATCAACATTGTCAATATCAACAGTAAATCTGAATTTCATTTATTTTCTCACTAAAAAAGAATGAGCAGTCCGAACACAAAATGCGCTCGGACTGCAGAGGTTATGTAACTTTATCAAAGAAGCGACTTGTAAAGCTCGCTGATCTCTTCAACGGAAGTATCTCTTGGGTTGCCCGGACGGCAAGCATCATCGTAAGCAGACTGTGCAAGGAACGGGATATCCTCAGGCTTAACGATGTCCTTAAGGTCGGCAGGGATTCCAACGTCCTTGGAAAGCTGCTTAACTGCATCGATAGCAGCCTTTCTGTATTCCTCCTGCGACATTTCATCAACGCCCTTTACGCCCATTGCTCTTGCGATCTCACGATACTTTTCGCCGGTTGCGGGAGCGTTGTATTCCATAACTGTCGGAAGAATGATAGCATTTGCAACACCGTGCGGTGTGTCATAAAGCGCACCGAGTGGGTGAGCCATTGAGTGAACGATGCCAAGACCTACGTTCGAGAAGCCCATACCTGCAACATACTGACCGAGAGCCATATCGGTTCTGCCCTCCTTGGTGTTTGCAACAGCACCTCTGAGGCTTCTGGAAATGATCTCGATTGCTTTGAGGTGGAACATATCGGAAAGCTCCCAAGCGCCCTTGGTGATGTAGCCTTCGATAGCGTGTGTGAGTGCGTCCATACCTGTTGCGGCGGTAAGTCCCTTTGGCATTGAGGACATCATATCAGGGTCAACGAATGCAACGACAGGAATGTCGTGTGGGTCAACGCAAACCATCTTTCTGTTCTTTGCTGCATCTGTGATAACGTAGTTGATAGTAACTTCTGCTGCCGTGCCTGCTGTTGTAGGGACTGCAAGGATAGGAACAGACTTGTTCTTCGTATCAGCAACGCCCTCAAGGCTTACAACATCAGCAAATTCGGGGTTTGCGATGATAATGCCGATAGCCTTTGCTGTGTCCATGGAAGAACCGCCGCCGATAGCGATGAGGTAATCTGCACCTGCTGCCTTAAAAGCGGCAACGCCCGACTGAACATTTTCAATGGTAGGATTAGGCTTGATCTCGGAATAAAGTGTATAAGCAAGTCCTGCGTTGTCAAGAACATCGGTTACTTTCTTTGTAACGCCGAACTTGATAAGATCAGGGTCGGAGCATACGAGAGCTTTTTTGAAGCCTCTGCCCTTTGCTTCGTCAGCGATAGCGTTTATAGCGCCTGCACCGTGATAAGAAGTTTCATTGAGGATAAATCTGTTTGCCATTTTAAAGCACTCCTTTTTATTTTTTAGTCTGAAAAGCCTGAGCTTTTCTGAAAATCTGATTTTTGAGCCGTTTTATGCAATTTTTACGGCGGGATCAAACAGAATAGTCGAAATATACGCTGTTCTGTTTAAAAAATGTGCAAAGTCACCTCTTTTTTGTCTTGAATTATCTATATTATACAACACTGCAAGTAATTTGTCTATAAAAATATATAAATTTACCAAAAATCTTTTGTGAACTTTTTTGTGCAGTTTTTACAAAGTTATCATATTGAAAAGCCGTATATTTGGCATACGGAAATATGAGCCTGCACAGCTTTTTATCGATTGAAGAAATTTTCTGAACGTAAAAAAACTGTTTTGAAAATATTATCAATATGTAAAAAAGTGAAGAAATTACTTCCGTTTGTGATAAGGTTGTGATATAATGATTTTATAATTACTATTCGGGAGAAGTTCAGCTCCCACTTATTCGGAGGATTCAAATGTCAGTCAAAGATGAGTTTATCAGTGCAAGAAAAAAAGCCTTGGAGAAATATTTCGTAAGGCTTAACGATATGCAGAAAAAAGCCGTTTTCACGACCGAAGGTCCTGTCCTTATCTTAGCAGGTGCAGGAAGCGGAAAAACTTCCGTGCTTGTCAACAGAATTGCGAATATGGTCAATTTCGGCTCGGCTTATACCGATGCGAACGTGCCCGCTTCGGCGAACGAGGACGATGTGACTTTCCTCGAATCCTATAACGGCGAAAAAGATGAGGAAACCGTCCAGCGGCTTAAAGAGATCGTCGCCGTGAATCCAGTTGACCCGTGGAAGATAATGGCTATCACATTTACGAACAAAGCCGCAGGCGAGCTTAAGGAGCGCCTTGAAACGATGCTCGGCACGAATTCCGAAAATATCACCGCCGCAACCTTCCACTCGGTTTGCGTGAGAATTTTAAGACGTGAGATAGAGCGCATCGGCTACGGTCACGACTTCGCTATCTATGACAGCGACGACAGCCTTCGTTTGCTCAAATCCTGCTACGAAGCACTCGATATGTCCGATAAGATTTTTAACCCTAAAGTCGTTATTGCCGCAATTTCCCAAGCAAAGGATAACCTCCTCACGCCTGAACTCTATGCGGAGCAGACGGGAAATGACTACTTTAAGGTCGGTATTTCAAAGCTCTATACAGCTTATCAGAAAAAGCTCGTCGCTGCGAACGCAGTCGATTTTGACGATATAATCTGCCTTACCGTCCGACTTTTCACCGAGTGCGGCGACGTTCTCGACCATTACAGCAACCGTTACCGCTACATAATGGTGGACGAGTATCAGGACACGAACTATGCACAGCTCCGACTTGTAACGCTTCTTTCGGAAAAGTTCGGAAATATCTGCGTTGTCGGCGATGATGACCAGTCTATCTATAAATTCCGCGGCGCAACTATCGAAAATATTCTCAGATTTGAGGAACAGTTCAGCGGCGCAGTCGTTATCAGACTTGAACAGAATTATCGCTCAACGCAGAATATCCTCAACGCCGCAAACGCCGTTATCGCAAATAACAGCAGCCGAAACGAAAAGAAGCTCTGGACGGATATCGGCGACGGCGACAAAATAACTCTCTTCAAGGCTATAGACGAACACGGCGAAGCAAGCTTTGTCGCAAATACCGTTTCAGAGCAGAATAAAGACGGCAAGGAGTTCCGTGATTTCGCAGTTCTCTACCGTACAAATGCTCAGTCGAATGCACTTGAACGTGAATTTACGCTCAAAGGTATCCCGTATCGTGTTATCGGCGGTCTGCGATTCTATGACCGCAAGGAGATCCGAGATATGATCGCATATCTCTCCGTTATTAATAATAGTATGGATATGCTCCGCTTCAAGCGTATCATCAACGAGCCGAAGCGCGGCATTGGCGATGCGACCGTTTTAATGATCGAACAGATCTCCGATGACCTCGGAATTTCACCTATAACCATTATGCAGGACGTTGAACAGTATCCGATGCTCGGCAAAAAAGTCGCTCCGCTGAAAAAAGCTGCCGCAATGTTTGAGCATCTTGCCGAATTTGCCGCAAATGAGCCGCTTGAAAATCTTGTCGATGAAGTGCTTGACGTTACCGGTTATGGTAATTATATGCGCTCGCTCGGCGAAGAGGGAACGGGTAAGCTTGAAAACATCGCCGAGCTCAAATCCAATATCCAGAATTATATCAACAGCAAGACTGAGGACGAAGAACCGTCACTTTCCGAGTTCCTTGAAGAAATTTCACTCTTCACCGATGCTGACAGAATGGACACCACGACCGATGCCGTGAACCTTATGACTATCCACTCCGCAAAGGGACTGGAATTCGATACAGTATTTATCGTTGGTGCGGAGGAGGGGATATTCCCGAGCAAGAGAAGTATGGACACCGTTGAAGACCTCGAAGAAGAGCGCCGCCTTGCGTACGTTGCAATAACCCGTGCGAAGCGCAAGCTCTACATCTCACACGCCGTAAGACGTATGATGTACGGCTCGACCACGATGAATACCATTTCACGTTTTGTCAAGGAAATTCCTGCCGAATATGTCGAGAGGATAGACAGCACTGCCAACAGTCATGACGAGGAAAACGGGGACGATGATTTTATAGTAGCCGCACCGACCTATGACCTGAAGAGCCAGATCGTAAATCAGCAGCTCAAAAAAGCACAGAAAAGCGATGCCGACTACAGCGTAGGCGAAAAAGTATCGCATAATATGTTCGGCGAGGGCATCATTGTTTCGGTCAAGAAAATGTCCAACGATGCAATGCTCGAAATTGCCTTTGATAAGGTCGGAACAAAGAAGATAATGGCAAACTTCGCAAGATTGAAAAAGCTGTAATGTTGTTTTCTCCCTCAAAAAAAATAGCCCTGTTTTCAAAGAATAGATCAAATTCTTTGAAAACAGGGTTTTTGTTTAGAGAAAATATTTTGCTGTATCCGTAGCTGCAATTATTGTTGTGGTTTCTCGTTTATATCCTATCTCCGTTCATACTGTGTTGAAGCTTGAAATCCGCTCACTTCGTTCGTGGATTTTTGCTTCAAGGATAGTTTGCTTAATAAAATAGAATGGCGCAATTCACATTTGGGTTTTACGAAACGGATTTCTCATAGTCCGTTTTACCTTTTTTTGATGTGAATTGCGCCTTTTTAGCTGTTACTATTTACGCTATTGCAACAAATTTTATGCTGTTAATTTAGGAAGTTTCGCTCTCTGCTAAAGGTCAAATTGACCTGCGACGATGGGACGCTGTCCCCTCAACCCCTGCCACCCTTTAAAAAGCGTGGACGTAAACTTTGTTGGCTTCGCATTGCCCGACAAATGTTAGCTATGCAAATAATTCCGAATTCCGCATTCCGAATTCCGAATTACTCCTTAAACTCTTCTTCCTTATTCTCCAACAAAAATCCGATAACGTTTGTATAGAAAAGCTCGGGGTTAAGGTGTATCTTTTCCTTTATCATCTCAGCCTGATCACGGTCGGGGGCATAGATAGAAAAGTGCATAAGCTCCAGTTCGTCATCGCCAATTGTACAATCGACGTTGTATCCCGTTGCGGTTTCGGTTATGTCGATCTTCGCTTCCTTGTCACGCTTCTGCGCCGAGAAAAATGCGAACGCCGATTTCAGCAGCCGCTTGCGGAAGTGGTAGGGGACATAATCGTTGTAACACTCCGCACTTTGTCTGCCTTTTTCTTCAAGCCGGAAAAAATTTTCACCGTTTTCCTCAAATTTTGTTACCGCTCCGCTTTTCAGCAGCTCATCGATAGCCTGGTTATAGTGAAAATAGTTCACGGCTTCGCTTTTCATAACTATTTCGTAAAGCTCCTGTTCGGAGATCGGCTTTTTTATCTCGTCAAGGAGATAGCAGACTGCGATCTTTACCGAATGGAGCGTGGAAATTTCCGTTTTGAAATCCTGCAAGATCAGAACTCCCCTTTATCAGAAGTTTGGATAATCGAGCATATGCGAAAGTATAGCGATATTCGCTGCCGCTTCAACGCAGGGAACAGCTCTCGGTACAACGCATGGGTCGTGTCTGCCCTTTATCTCGATAACTCCGTTTGTGAGATTGCCGTAGTCGATGGTCTGCTGCGGCTGTGCAATGGACGGTGTAGGCTTGAATGCAACTCGGAAGATGATAGGCATACCCGAGGAAATGCCGCCGAGGATACCGCCGTGATTGTTGGTCTTTGTGAGAACGTGACCGACTTCGTTCACATAGAATTCGTCGTTGTTCTGACTGCCGAGCATAGATGCGACCTGGAAGCCTGCGCCGAATTCGATTCCCTTTACCGCAGGGATACCGAAAACGATCTGTGCGATGCTGTTTTCCAGTCCCTCAAAAATAGGCGAGCCAACGCCGGCGGGAACATTCGTCACCGCACATTCAACGATACCGCCGAGGCTGTCGAGCGAACGGCGTGCAAGGTCGATGTCGTCATACATAGCCTGCCCCTTTTTGTCGCTGATAGTAGGGAACTTCTTGTGGCGGAGTGCGATTATCTGCTCACGTGAAATTTCAAGCGGATTGAACTTCGTGTCCTTGATATTGTGTATCTGTGCGATGTGAGTACCCGTGTAAATTCCGCGGCGCTCAAGTATCTGACCGCAAATTGCGCCTGCAAAGCAGAGCGGAGCGGTAAGTCTGCCCGAGAAGTGTCCGCCGCCTCTTACATCGTTGAAGCCCTTATAACGGAGCGCACCCGTGTAGTCAGCGTGTCCCGGACGTGCAAGCTTTGAGATGTTGCCATAGTCCTGCGAGTGCTGGTCGGTGTTGTTTATGAAAGCCGCAAGGGGAGTACCCGTTGTGTAGCCGTTGTGAACGCCCGACATAATGTTCGGGAGGTCTTTTTCGCTTCTCTGCGTGGAGGTTGCGTCCTTTTTAGGCGCACGTCTTGCCATAAAATTGCGAAGCTCTTCGAGGTCGATATGCTCTCCGGGAGGAAGATTATCGATCACAACGCCGATCGCAGGGCCGTGTGATTCGCCGAATATCGAAACTGTTATATTGTGATTCCAAAAAGATGACATCATTTTCAGTCCTTTCTTACCATTAAAGGTCAGTGCTAATTTTTCCGCCAAGCTTTTTAAAATCCTGCCAGAAATCGGGGTAGCTCTTTGAAACAGCCTGCGCATCGGTTATCGTTATCTCTCCGTCTGCCTTTGTCGAAGCAACAGCCGAAGCCATAACGATACGATGATCGTTGCAGCCGTCGATTTTTCCGCCCGTGAAAGAACGGACGGGGTGTATTTCAAGGAAATCATCGCCGTAAATGACGTTTCCGCCGATAGCGTTTATTGCGTCAGCGATCGCTTTAAGACGGTCGCTTTCCTTTATTTTAAGGCGCTTTGCGTTCACTATCCTGCTTACATCTTTGGTGAAGCAGCCGAACACCGTCAGTATCGGAACAAGGTCGGGGATATCGGAAACATCGACAGTGAAAGGCTCATATTCGCCGCAGCCGACCTTGCCGTAACCCGACTTTTCGAGTATTTCGCATATCTGCCTGTCGCCTTGAACGGAGGCTTCGTTGAGATTTCCTATCTCAATTTCCGAGCCGAGTGCATTTGCGACATAATAGAACGCAGCCTGCGAATAATCGCCCTCAACTGCGCAGTCGGCAGCCTTGTAACGCTGATTTCCCTTTATATTGTAGACGGGGAAACCCTCGTCCGAAACGCTTTCATCAACTTCAACGCCGAAAACTTTCAGTGCTGCTATCGTCATATCGGCATAAGGCTTCGATTCAAGCTTTGAGGTGAGGATTATCCTGCTGTCCTCGGCGCAGAGCGGCAGAGCAAACAGCAGTCCCGTGATGAACTGCGACGAAACATCGCCCTCAATGTGAAAATCACCGCCGCAAAGCTTTCCGCTCATCGTGAACGGCATAACTCCGTCCGTGTGAACGAAGCTCACGCCTTTTTGTGAAAGCTCGCGCTTGTATGGAGTTATCGGTCGGGTAGGGAGCTTTCCGCTGCCCGAAAATTCCGCATCGCAGCCGAGTGCAGCTGCAACGGGAATGATGAAGCGAAGCGTTGAACCACTCTCACGGCAGTTAATAAATGCCGGGCAGTTGATCTTCGCCGAAGAAGAGGGGACACCGATACCTTTTATAGTGTAAACATTTCCGTCATTGACGATCCTTGCGCCGAGCGCTGTCATAGCGTCAACAGTCGCGTCAATGTCCTCGGAGGGGTTCACTGCGCTGACCTCGGAAACGCCGTCAGCGAGCGAAGCAGCGATTATCATTCTGTGGGAAAAGCTTTTGGAGGACGGAGCGCTTATCCTGCCTATAAGTCCCGACGGTGTTATAGTAACGTTCATATATTCTCCTGTTATTTTTCAAGGAATTCAAGAAATTTTTCAACGGGCATCTTTACAGCAGCCGATTTTCCGACTTCGCTGCAAATAATGATGCTTATGCTGCCGCTTTCACGCTTTTTATCGTTAAGGCAAGCACCGCCGAGTTCGTGTTCGGTAGGCTCGACTTCAACATTCAGCCTGTAGCGTTCAAGGCAGGCGATAAGACGGTCGGTAAGACCTTTTTCAGCCATATCCTGCTTCTCGGCAAGCCTTGTTATCATTCTCATTCCGACAGCAACAGCCTTGCCGTGCGTGATACCCGTGTAATTATAGTACTGCTCGATAGAGTGCGCAAGCGTGTGACCGAAGTTGAGGAGCATACGCTCGCCCTTGTCGAATTCATCGGCTTCGACAACATCACGTTTTATCGAAACGCACTGCTCGATGACATTTTCGGAAATTTCTCTGATATTGTCAAGCGTTCTTGTTTCAAGCAGCCCGAAAAGCGAAGCAGACTTTATCATTCCGTATTTTACGACTTCACCCATTCCGTCGATGAGGAATTCCTCTGGGAGAGTGTCAAGCGTAGCCGTGTCACAGATAACGAGCTTAGGCTGCTTGAATGCGCCGACGAGGTTTTTCCCCTCGGGCAGGTCGATAGCCGTCTTTCCTCCGACCGATGAATCCACCTGCGCAAGCAGAGTAGTCGGTATCTGTACGAAGTCAAGACCTCTCAGAAATGTAGCAGCCGCATAGCCTGTTATGTCGCCGACAACACCTCCGCCGAGCGCAACAAGAGCGTCCGTGCGTGAGATGTGCTTTTCGCATAAAAAGCTGTAAATGTTGAGCAGCGTAGCCGTGCATTTGGAAGCTTCACCGTGCGGAAATACGAATTTATATACCTCAAAGCCGCTTTTTTCAAGGCTTTTTACGACTTTTTCGCCGTAGAGAGCATCGACAGTATCATCGGTTATCACCGCAAATTTCTGTGCCTTTGTGACAGCCCTGATGTATTCGCCGCAGCCGTCAAGCATATCCTTTCCGACAATGACTTCGTAATTTATCGAAGCTTTTACGGGTATTCTTGTGTATTCCATTGATAAACCGCCGTTTTCCTACATTTTTAGGAAAACGTACTCCTTTCCGATGAAATTTTTTAGCCGATAGTTCTTCCGAGATAGCCGCAAAGACCGCTGATCTTCTTCATTGTTTCCTTGAACATATCGGGTGTGAGCTGCTGACCGCCGTCGGAAAGTGCAGCCTTAGGATTGCAGTGAACTTCGATCTCGAGAGCGTCCGTGCCTGCAACAACAGCAGCAAGAGCCATTGGCTCAATGAGTGAGATGATGCCGGTAGCGTGTGAAGGGTCAGCACAAACGGGGAGGTGTGACTTCTGCTTGAGGAGCGGGATCGCGGAAACATCGAATGTGTTTCTTGTCATTGTTTCAAATGTGCGGATTCCGCGCTCGCAAAGGATAACGTTCGGGTTGCCCTCGGACATTATGTATTCTGCGGACATAAGCGTTTCTTCAAGTGTATTTGCAAGACCTCTTTTAAGAAGAATAGGCTTTGTTGTCTTGCCGAGAGCCTTTAAAAGCTCAAAGTTCTGCATATTTCTTGCACCGACCTGAATAACGTCGATCCCGTCAAAGAGAGGAAGATCGGACTGGCTCATAATTTCTGTAACGATAGGAAGTCCCGTCTCAGCCTTAGCCTTAAGAAGAAGCCTGATGCCCTCTTCACGAAGACCCTGGAAGGAGTAAGGGGACGTTCTCGGCTTGAACGCACCGCCGCGAAGCATTGTTGCGCCAGCTTCCTTTACAGCGTGAGCGGTAGTGAGTATCTGCTCCTCTGTTTCAACGGAGCAGGGACCTGCGATGACCTGAAGAGAACCGTCGCCGATCTTTCTGCCGCCTGCTTCGATAACAGTGTCATCGGGGTGGAACTTGCGGTTAGCCTTTTTGTAAGGCTCCTGCACACGCTTGATCTCCTCGATGCAGTCCTGCGCATAAAGGTTGTGCATATCGACTGCGGAAGTATCGCCGATAAGACCGATGATATTCTGATTTGCGCCCTGAATGTGGTTGGTCTTCAAGCCCTGTTCTTTGAGAAGCTCGTCCAGCTTTTCAACGGATTCGGGTGAAGCGTTGTTTTTGAGAATGATGATCATTTTTCTTTTTCTCCTTAATTCCTTAATATGTAAATTTTATTACAGACTTTAGCGAACGAAAGTGCAGTCAGGGAGCTGCTCCGCAAGGTAATCAATGTCCTCCGCAGGAATGTCAAGACCCTGCATATAAAGCTTTTTCAGCATTATGAGCGAAGCTGCAGGACGGATATTCGTTATCGGATTGTTGCTTATTTTCAGCCATTGCAGCGAAGTCAGCGACATAAGAGGCTCTATCGAACCGATGCTGTTGTTTTCAAGATAAAGCTCATTGAGGTCGCCCATAGTCGTCAGTGGGGTTATGTCGGAAATATCATTGTTCTGCAAATGCAGTCCGATCATCTTGTCCATTCCGCTCAAAGCAGTTATACTATTAATATTGTTATCGTTAAGACGAAGTAGTTCAAGCTGCTTCAAATTCGTCAGCGGCGAAATATCACTCACATTGTTGTCGGAGAGATCAAGTGCGCGCAGATGAACCATTCCGTCAAGAGGGGAGATGTCGCTGATGTTGTTTGAACGCAGATAAAGGCTCTCCAGACCGACAAGTCCCGCAAGCGGCGAAAGATCTTCGACCTTGTTCTTGAAGAGTGAAAGGTTTTTCAGCTCGGTCAAGCCTTTGAGCGGTGAAAGATCGGTGATGTTGTTCTGATATATCTGCAGTTCGGTCAGATTCACCATATATTTGAGCTCAACAATGTCCTCATCGGTCAAGTCCATATTGCTCAAAGTGAGCGAGGTAAGCTCAGTGCTGTATTCCTTGTCCTTTATAATAATAGTAGCAGGAAGATCAGCCATAACCTTTTCCTTTTCGGCAACAGCTTCGCTCACTGCAGGGTTGTTCTTTCCGTTGAGGTAATCCTCCTTGTTTTTTATCTTAATGTCGGGAACAGTTTCTGCTTTGAGCGAAGAAACATCATGCTGCAAGGATTCTATCTGCGACTGAAGCTCGGAAACATCGGGCTGTTCCTCTTCCTCCGTGCTGCCGGTAAAAGGCAGTGAGCAAGAGCAAAGCGAAAAAGCCATTGCAATGCAGGAAATAAGAGCAGCTGCTTTCTTATGTTTCATAAAAATCGTCCTTTCCAAAGTAAACGCATAAACATCGACATTTACTTGCGAATTTATCAAAATATTCACATCAATTATATACCAAACCCGTCCCAAAGTCAAGTGCTGACGAAAAAAATGGCAGAATTCCACTTCACGCAGCCGCAATACGCAGTCCATTGGCAAAAAATAAAAAAATCCCCGTACAATTCCTGTACAGGGAATAAACGCCTGCATTTACCGCTCAGGAGAGCCGCAAAAATACTTTCTGGGTAATTCTTCCGGCACCTCCGCTATCTCTTCGGTATTGTAATCAGCAGGGTCTGCCAGTGCTATAGGCTTTATTGCGGCAGGCAATGCAGAACCGTCGGCGAAAAGCTTTGACATACTTGTGCCTAAATATTCTGTGCAGACCTCTTCAAATTTATCGTCCGTGAATTCTGTTGATGACTGCAATTCTTCGGGAGAATAGTCATAGAAATCGGAAATACCATTAGCCGAACCTATAATGATGTCGTGTGCATCATAATCCGATGTTGGCAAACCGAGTGTGCAGTAAACATACATAAAGTTATCCGATATGTCCGTCACAGCACCGTAAGTCAAGTCATAAGCACAAGCATAAATTTTACCATCAGCCTCCCAAAGCTGCCCATCTATAAAAGTACCTGCGCAAGTACCGTCAGGCTCGTATATGTCTACCCAATCAAGATTAGTGAACCCCTCCCGAGGCTCCATGCGTGATAAACACATCTCGGGTACACCGTCACCGTCAATATCCGCAAATGTTACTGTGGTACACTCACTTTTCTTGGTGTGATCTCCGATATCAATATCGACAGGTTCTCCAATATAATAAGGTGAAATGTCTGCTTCCGTAAAATATTGCTCGTATGTATGCGGCGTTGCGGCATCATAGTTTTTGAATATACCATATAAGATGTCTGCATAATTTTGTATCAATTCAGAATTATCGGCAGGACTGTTTTCGTTTTCCGTTACTTCTGAGGTCGACGATATAATTTCTTCTGCTTGGCTTTTTGTATCTGCGCAAGCCGAGAGTGCTAAACAGAGCAAGCAAAGCGCCAAAACCGCCTTTTTCATCAGATCACCTGCTTTCATTGTGTCAAAGCTCTACTCAGTCACCGACAATGACTGCAAAAAGAATCCCTGTTTTTCATAATATAAAGCTCCGTCCATTTCAAAAGCTTATCTTGCTGTATAATTGTACCATATATTTCCTTGAAATGCAATAGCATTTGCAAATTTCAGTCGTACTATCTGAAAAAGATCCTCCGTACAAAATCAGCACGGAGGATATGATTTAATATAGCGACGGTTTAAGCATTTTTATGTTCATTTCTGCTCCTGATTTTCATATTCCTGCAATAAACCCAGCAGACAGTCGTAAATATCTTCCTCGGTGTAGTTTTCGGGGTCAGGGACTTCAAGATGTCCCAAACTGCATTTAACATAATTGTCGGGAGAATCTTTTAATTCCGTGTATGTAACGCCGAATGCCTGTTTAAAGATGTTATCAACTTCGGTATAAGTTAAATCATTGTAACTGTTTTCTTTATTGTTTAAAGTTACGGTAACATTAAACTTGGAATTTTCATCTTCAAAAACACCATTAACAGAAATCTCGGGGGTGCCCTCCGAAAACTTCAGCCAATGCGAACTCTGCTCCGCTAAAATTCCCCATCTGCTATAGCATGAGTCTTCCGCTGAAATGAGCATATTACAAATACCACAGGAAACATGGTCTGCTAATATCCCTTTTTTACTGTACACAGAATAGTTGCCATGCCCTCTTGTATCATGCTGTCCGGCAAATAACTCAGGCGTTCCATCAAAGTTTATATCACAAAATGCTATGATAGAGCAAAGCCCCATATCAAAGGTATCTTTGCCGAGAGCATAGAAATAGTCATCTTTTTCAAGTTTTTCAGTCAAAAATTTTGTATATAGGTCAATCAGTTCCGTATCGGCTGTTGGTTTTGTTGTGATAGCGACCGTTGTTTCGGTTGGTGCTGTGGTTGTCGTTTCGGAAACCTTTTCGGTTTCCGTGACTTCTGTAATTGTAGTTATTTCTTCCGTCAAGCTTTCCTGCTCATTATTTGTTGCCTTTCCGCAGGCTGTCATTGCAAGACAAGCTGCGAATAAGAGAAGTACCCATTTGTTTTTCACATCAATACCACCGTTCAAAATTATTGAATTTCCAAGTGCCGTCCTCAAAAACCATGTCGTATTCAAAAATTTGTATCGGTTCATCATTTTCTTCGCTGTAATAAGCTGTGTTTTTTAATGTAATGGAAGACTCAGCACGATTTGTTATTTCAAACTCGTTGCTCAGGAATGTCGGGTTTGCTCCGCTTCCGCCGTCAATATCTACAGTTTGATATTTTGTTGTATCAATATTAAAAATATCTTCATCTACCTGCGTATAATTCCGCATATTTCCACGGGAAATCAATAGCTCATCACCATTGCTGTAACATTTAAGCGAAGATATATAATCCTGCGCAATGCCGCTTTCCTCCGAAAAAACTTCATACATTGAATTAAACATATCATATAGATCGGTACCGCCGTAATTTACATAATGCCCGTCTTTTAGGTTGAACCAGTCTCCACCGTATTTTATTATATACATATCATAATTAGCGGTTTTGATTATAGGCATAAGCTCCTCGACTGTTACATCGTATCCGCTTGTACTTACAGATTTTGTATTTGTTTCTGACAATATTGTTGTTTCAGAGGAAAGTTCAGTTTGTTCTGTCGATATAACTGTCGTTTCGCTTTCTGAGGTAACGGAAACCTTTTCGGTTTCCGTTGCTTCTGAAATTGTTGTTATTTCTTCCGTAAGGCTTTCCTGCTCATTATTTGCTGTCTTTCCGCAGGCTGTCATTGCAAGACAAGCTGCGCATAACAAAAATATTGCTTTGTTTTTCATATAATCACCACTCAGTTAGCTGATTTTGCATAAACTTATATCCAAAGTGAAAAATTATCAAATTTCCAATGTCCATCTTCCCAAAGCAGGGTGTAATAATACGTTTCAAGCCGTTCACTTCTGTTATCGACCGTTCGCAGTTGATGAACACTATCATCCGCTTGATTAAGAAGCTTGTGGTCTTTGAAATATACCGGTTCATCATCAGTAAGATCGGGAAGTGCTCTGTAAAATGCCTGATGTATAAGTTGTACTTCCGTATCGGAGATAACTTCGATCTGCCAGTCGCTTATCGCATAACTCAGATCAACGCCCCTGTCACCGCCATAACCATTTCCTGCTTCGTCAAGATAACCAAGTGAATATACATACTTCCCACGCTCAATATCATCCTCATCGGGCTTAGGTATCTGATCTATAAGATGCCATGTAAATACCTCGCTGTATTTTTCTCCCTCTTGTTTCGCATATTCTTCAATGGCTTCATATGCGTTTTCATCACGGAGATCAAACTCCTCATACGAGCATATCATATAATCAAAAGCTTTGCATATAAGCGGATATAATTTTGAAATTGTAAGAGCATCGGCAGGCTCGGTAATTATGTAACCATCCTCAACATCAGACCACGCCCAGAAATCAAGTTTTTCATCAGGGTCTAACGTTGTTTTGGCAGTCGTTTCGGTTTCTGTCAATATCTCTGTTATTTCGCTTTCGGAAGTCACGGAAACCTTTTCGGTTTCCGTGACTTCTGTGATCGTTGCTGTGGTTTTTTCGGTTAAGTGTTCCTGCGTGTTGTCGGTTGTTTTGGCACAGGATGTAAGTACTAAACACAATAAACTGAAAAAGATAGCTGTTTTTTTCATTAATAATTCTCCCTGTTATTTGGTAGTGTCGATCCATATTTCATATTGACCGTCCTGAACTTCAAAATATTCACGTTTGACACCACTGTTATTTGTATATCCTGTATCTGCAAGTGTTGCCGGTTTTAAAGTTGATAGAGGTGTAGGATATCGTCCACAATTTTCATATAAGAATTCTCCCTGACTGTTTGTTCCTACTATATTCATTGTATGACCATTTTTAGGATCATCACCAACATTATTAACAACACGAACACAGACTATTTTATCCTTATTTAATTCCTGCAGGACCAATTCGGTATAATCATCCTTAGACAGCCCTTGAATCCTTACAGCGGTGTACTCCTTTTCGTTTTCGTCTTTTCCACAATATTCTTTTACCACATTTTGTCCGTCGGTTTTAAATACTTTTCCACTATCACTGATATACATATAATCTTCATCACAAGACGCACCTGTAATTACTCCGTCATTTATATGTGTATCTGCTAATTTAATTATTTTGTCGCCTACCGCACCGTCGTTTACACGCCACATATTATCCGCCGACGTAGCATAGCAAGCACTAAAACCCTCATAATATTCAAGCTGGCTTTTTATTTTGCTTCTGTCATACTTAACAAGCAAATCCGTTGTCTTATTTGTCTTGTTTGTCTTTTTTGAAGATATCTCACGAGAAATATCATTCATCGTTTTGCGCATTGCTGCTCTTTGTTTCGGGTCTTTTGTGTGTGCGTATGCCTTTTTTATGCTTTCAAGCATTTTTTCCTGTGAAGAATTTGCTTTATCTTTTGATACATTTCCCGAAGTCGAACCCTTGCTTGACGAATTGTTTTTTACAGTCTTTTTTGTCTGAGCATTAGCAGAATTTTTGGTGCTGCTTTTTGTTGTCGCTTTGCTGTTTGCCGATGATTTTGAACTCTTTGCTGACTGCACGCTCTTTTTCACAGCCTCCGAAGAAAATTCAAACGAATCACGTTTTGCTTTGCTTGCAGTCTGGTTTGACTTGGCTTTTGTAACGGTCTTTGAACTGCTTGCTTTGGCGGTCGTGTTCGACTTTGCGGTCGATGTCTTTGCCTGAGAACTTTTTGAAGCCGTGCTTGTTTTTGCTGTTGAAGTCTTTGGTGCTGTCTGCTTTGCCGTTGGCGAAGAATAAGTGAATGTATCGCGCTTTGGTGCGGAAGATGTCTGCTTGCTCTGCGTTGGTGCGCTTGACCTCGAAACTGAGCTTGAATGTGAAACCGATAAGGGCTTTTTCGGTACGCTCGGTTTTGAATACGAGCTGCTTCTTGCTGCGCTTGATGCTGTTCTGATTGCCTTTGTAATTGCTTCCTTTCAATGTTAAAATAAATGTCTGCGTAAAAGGGATTTAACTCCATAAATGTGTACATTTATATTGTAACATTTTGTCAAAAAAGGCAATATCAATTTATCACAATAAAATCTGTAAAATACCGTCTGATTTTGCCAGATTTCTGGAAACGGCACTTTAAACCAATCGCCGACCATTACCGTTATAATGATCGGCGATCAATTAATTTATTCTCCGAACGAAACCCCAAGTTCCTTTGCCGTGATAACGAGCTGGTGATCGGGAGTTACGAATTTTGTCTTGCCCGCAATGTCGGAAAGCTTGTTTTCGGTGATCTTTCCGTCAACCATTGCTACTGTGTAGCCGTACTTGCCCGATTTGATAAGGCTTGCGGCTCTTACGCCGAACTTTGTTGCGAGAACTCTGTCATAAGCCGACGGACTGCCGCCTCTGAGCATATGTCCCGGAACACAGACTCTTGCTTCAATGCCCGTTTCAGCCTGCACCTGTGCGGCGAGTCTTGATGTTGCGGTTGTGATTCCCGCTTCCTGTCTGCGCTTTGCACGCTCTTTCTTTTTGAGCTTTGCTTCTTCCTGATCGAATGCGCCCTCTGCGACTGCTACTATTGAGAAGGTCTTTCCTGCCTTTGATCTCTTTTCAACAGCTGCGCAGATGCTCTCCGTATTATATGGTATCTCGGGGATAACGATAATATCAGCACCGCCTGCGATGCCCGAATAGAGTGTGAGCCAGCCTGCCTTATTGCCCATTATTTCGACCATAAGAATTCTGCTGTGCGAAGCGGCTGTGGTATGAAGTCTGTCGATAACATCGGTAGCTGTATCGACGGCTGTATGGAAGCCGAATGTTACGTCCGTGCCGAAGATATCATTATCGATAGTCTTTGGAAGACCGATGACGTTAAGTCCCTCTTCGGAGAGGAGGTTTGCGGTCTTGTGTGTGCCGTTGCCGCCGAGGGTGAGCAGGCAGTCAAGCTTCTGAGCCTTGTAGGTGTCTTTCATAGCCTTGACTTTATCTACGTTGTCCTCTTCGATAACGGACATCATCTTGAACGGCTGACGCTTTGTGCCGAGGATAGTTCCGCCCTGAGTGAGAATGCCCGAAAATTCTGACGGCTTCATCTCTCTTGCGATGTTGTTGATAAGTCCGTAATAGCCGTTCTGGATTCCGACGATCTCAACGTTGTCCTCTCCCATTTCCTCGAAGCAGGCTTTCGCCACGCCTCTGATAGTTGCGTTAAGACCGGGGCAGTCGCCGCCGCTTGTAAGGATACCGATTCTTCTCTTTGCCATATTGGACCAATCCTTTCAACATATATTACCAATAAAAAACTATACAGAAAACCGAGCATGATCTTGCAGCTGTTTCAACAGCTTTATATGGATCATGCGGCGATCTTTTGTCTATAGTTTTATTAGTGTTATTGCCGCTCGGGGCATTTTGTTACTTTACACCGACCTTTGCATCAGCGGACTTTTCGGCAAGCTTTTTCTGTTCTTCACGTTTAGCCTGCTCGGCTTTCATCTTCATAAATTCTTCAAACTTATCCGCAGGCATCGGCTTTCCGAAGAAGAAGCCCTGCGCAAGGTCGCAGCCCGACTGTTTGAGTATATCCACCTGACCCGGAGTTTCAATGCCCTCGGCGATGGTCTCTATCTTCTTGGATTTTGCAATTCTTATAACAGCCGAAACGATCTCCCGTGAAATTTCATCATCTTCAAGATACATTACGAACGAGCGGTCGAGCTTCAGCAGTGTGATAGGAAGTATCTGAATGTAGCTGAGTGAAGAATAACCCGTTCCGAAATCGTCCATTGAAAGCTTGATGCCGAGCGATTTTATCTCGTTCATCTGCGCAACGGCGTGGTCGATGTCTTTGAGCGCAAGCGATTCGGTAAGCTCAACATCGAGCCACTGCGGTTCCATACCCGTTTCTTCGAGCGCTCTCTTTATATTTTCGGTAACATTGGTCTGATAGAAATCAACAGCCGTAAGGTTTATCGAAACCGTTATCGGCGGATAACCCTTATCCTGCCATTCCTTGTTCTGGCGGCAGGCGGTGTAAAGAACGAAGCGGCTTATCTTCGTGATGAGCATTGAACTTTCGGCAACAGGGATAAAGTTTCCCGGAGGAACGATAGTGCCGTCCGGCTTTACCCAGCGGATAAGCGCCTCCATACCCGTAAGTCTGCCCGTGTTGAGGTCGATCTTCGGCTGATAATAAAGCACAAGCTCGTTGTTTTCGATCGCACTTGCAAGCTCTTTTTCGATAGCGTTGCTCTTGATGATCTGATCGTGTATCTCGCGGTCGTAGCGGACTATGCTGCCCTTTGTATCGTCCGAATGTGAGAGTGCGAATTCGGCGCGGTCGAGGACTTGGAGAAAGTCGTTTCCGCCGTCCGACATTTTGCAGTAGCCTGCGGAGCAAGTGATAGTCTGCGTTGAGAAATTCTCCTCGGAGAATGCGGCAAAGTCCTTCTGTATGCTCTTTACAAGTCTTACGGGAAGCTCGTCATCGCCGTTATCCTTTACTATAATGGCAAAATTATCTCCGCCTATTCTTGCGCCGAGTGAACTTTCGCCGAGAGTGCTGAGAGCCTTATTGAGGATAGAGCCGAACTCCTTAAGGAGCATATTGCCGTTCTGATATCCGCAGGTGTCGTTGATGATGTGGAAATCATCGATATCGAAAACGACTATCCAGTAGTCGAGCTCCTGACCGTCAACGGAATCATAAAGATGAAATATTTCTTCACCCGTGACAATGAACTTGTTGCGGTTGTAAATTTGAGTGATTTCATCGATATAAGCCATTTTCTCGATGATAAGGTCTTTTTCCCTGTCATCGTTGATATCGATAACTGCGCCGCCTATCGTTGACATAAGGATATTTGCGCAGGGAGTTACTTTATAGCGGTACTGGAGCCAGCGGTAGGAATCGCTGTTCTTGGGCTTCATTCTGAATTCAACGGAATAGATCTCGCCCGACTTTGTAGGGGTCTGCGCCGTCATTTCACGTCTTAATGTTTCGACAACAAAGCGGTCATCGGGGTAAATGAGTGATTTTAACTCGTCAAAGCCGATATATTCCGAATCGAAGCCGCCCATCTGACGGAACTGCTCGGAGGTATAAAGTCTGTAGTCGTTGGCATCTTTGAGCATAAGACCTACGCCCGAATACTCCATAGCCATTGTGAAGCGGCTTTCGGACGAAGCGAGCGCATGAGCATAATTTGTAAGCTCTTCTTTCATTTTGGCGTTCTCCGAAAGGTCATGACCTATCGAGAGAAGGATATATTTGGGTGTCTGCTTGCCGCGCTTTTCAACGAACATAAGCGAGGTATTCCAGATAGTGCAGACCTTTGCGCCCGTTTTTGAGGTCACGAAAAACTCCTCGTCACGGTTGTTGATTATAGCCTGCAAACTCGGCGCAAAAGCGTCCTTCGGGAGAAGCTTCTGAATGTTCTTTGCATTGTCGCGAAGATCGTCGGCGGTATAACCCGTAACGGTCGTAAGCTCGGAGTTTACCTCGATCTCGTGAAAGTTGCTCTCCCAGACGATAGCCATGGCGTTAAGGCCCTGAACGATGTCGGAAAGGTAGCTTCTCTGATTTGCGATCTTCATACGCTCATTACGCTTCATCACTGCGCAGAGGATAACTGCCGAAACAGCCGCCAGCACAAGATATATCACAACGACCGCCGCTGTGTATTCGGGCAGATTTACCGCCACTATAAGCGCCGCCATTACCGACGCTATATAGGAAAGGGTGATGATAAGCCCCGTATAACTTTTCTTCATATAATTCTCCCCTTTGAAATAATAGCTGCTCAATTGAAAAGACGCATTGCTGAATATAAATATTTTGCAGCAGAATATAAAAAGGTGTCTATCAAAAGGCAAAACTAGACAAAACAAGTCAATTTTGCCATACTATTTCTAAGTTAATGATACTCTTATTTTCGCTTTTTGTCAAGGCAATGATAATAAAAGCTTAAAAATACGCTGAATTTTCACATATCTTTCATATTTTCGTGGTAAACTTATTTTTAAATTAAAATGGCGGAAAAGACGTTTTAAAAGTCATACAAAACAAACAAAATATATGGGTTTAATGCGTTCTTTCGTTAAAAATCAAGGAGATGACATTATGCAGAGGATACTTGTTGTTGACGATGAAAAAATGATACGAAATGTTATTAAGGAATATGCCGAATTTGACGGCTTCGAGGTCACTGAGGCTGAGGACGGAATGGAAGCTGTCGAGATCTGCCGCAGGGAAGATTTCGACCTCATCGTTATGGATATAATGATGCCGAGGCTCGATGGCTATTCGGCGATAAAGGAGATCCGCAAGACCAAGCAGATACCCGTCATAATGCTTTCGGCAAGGGGCGAGGAATATGACAAGCTTTTCGGCTTTGAGATAGGCATTGATGACTATGTTGTGAAGCCATTCTCCCCCAAGGAGCTTCTTGCAAGAATAAAAGCTGTATTAAAGCGCGCAGCCGCAAAGGAACAGCCAATGGATATTATCCGTTACGAGGGTCTTGAGATCAACGTTACGGGCAGAGAGGTCAGCGTTGACGGCAAGCCTGTTTCGCTCACCCCAAAGGAATATGACCTGCTCTTCTACCTTGTGCGGAACAAGGGCATCGCTCTTTCGCGTGAAAAGCTTCTTGAAGAAGTATGGGGCTACGACTTCTTCGGCGATGACAGAACGGTCGATACACATATAAAAATGCTCCGAAATTCTCTCGGTGAATACCGCAAGTTCATCAAAACTCTGAGAGGAATGGGATATAAGTTTGAAACAACATAAAAGCTTTCTGAACTTAAAAACGGCGATATGGATGTACTTCGTCATCTTTATAACGGGTATCCTTGCGCTGCTGTGGTTCACGTTCGGTGTTTCGCTCGAGGCGAACTACAAAAGCAAAAAGACCAAGGACATCGTTTCTATCGCTTCGTATATCCTCAAAGGCTGGAACGAGGACGGACTGACTACCGAAAAGCTTGACAACACGGCATACAATAATAATATGTGTATCCTTATTCAAGATGCCGACGGCTACACGGTCTATTCCTATGATATGATGGCGAACAACTGCCTTATCCACGGCGTTTACAGCCTTAATCTTTTCAAATACCGAAATCAGGCGCTTGCGAGCAATAACGGCTACTACTACGCCGAGGTCAACAACCCGCGCTTCAACACGAACACACTGCTTTTCGTTATGGTCATAGGCTCGGTCGATGACCCCGAGGGTTATATTTACCTCAACACCTCGCTCGCGCCGCTCAAATCGACCGCCGATATCATCAAGCGGCAGATATACTGGATAGGCATTATCCTGCTTCTGCTCGGACTTATCATTGCTTATTTTCTTGCATCCGTTATCGAAGCGCCTATCGTCCGCATTACGAAAACGGCAAAGAAAATGGGCGAGGGAAACTATAATGTTGTCTTTGACGGACACGGTTATGAGGAAACGGAAATTCTTGCCGACACGCTGAACAGCGCGGAGGAAGAAATTTCAAAGGTCGATACTCTCCGACGTGACCTTATCGCAAACGTTTCGCACGACCTGCGAACGCCGCTGACAATGGTAAAAGCCTATGCCGAAATGATACGCGATATTTCGGGCGACAATCCGCAGAAGCGCGCCGAGCATCTCAACGTTATCATTGAGGAGAGCGACCGTCTTGCAACGCTTGTCAATGATATCCTCGACCTTTCCAAGCTTGAAAGCGGCAACCTCGAAATGACTGAAACGGAGTTCTGCATCACCAACACGATACGGAGCATAATGGAGCGCTACACCCTGCTTTCCGAGCAGAAAGGCTACACCTTTATCGTTTCCGCCGAGCAGAATTTCATCGTAAAAGCCGATGCTGTAAAGATACAGCAGGTAATTTACAACCTTATCAACAACGCCGTCAATTACACGGGCGAGGACAAGACCGTTTATATCACGCAGATAGTCAAGAAGAAAAAGCTTGTCCGAATCGAGATAACCGACACGGGCGCAGGCATCGACCCCGAGCTGATACCGCTCATCTTCGACCGCTACTACCGAACGGAAAAGAGCAAGCGAGAGGTCATCGGCACGGGACTTGGACTTTCGATAGTAAAGCAGATACTTCAGCGCCACAACTACGAATTCGGCGTTCGCTCCGAAAAAGGCGTGGGAAGCACATTCTGGTTCGAGATGCCGGGACATCTTGAAGAATAATTCGGAATTAGGAATGCGGAATGCGAAATTATTATAATGCGTAATTCGTAATGCTTAATGCGTAATTATTTTGTTCCGCAGGTTTACGGCGCAAACTTGATTTTCATAGGTACAGGTTTTATATCCGCCCGTTAGCAACTCACGAAATTACAGCAAAGCTCTTGACATTAGTGTTCAAAAGCCTTATAATAT